>OGZD01001256.1_pt1 | contig 20792 bp, 14 predicted proteins | sample 1576701 | NCBI WGS metagenome assembly OGZD01 (sample SAMEA3541487, study PRJEB24748) | human gut metagenome | biome: human gut; feature: human-associated habitat; material: faeces | place: China | collected 2012
CGTCGGCGAGCAGCTTGCCGTGGCGCATCGTGTAAAGTATCAGGCGGCAACCGTTGTCCGTAAGTTCTTTCAGTACGGGAACCGCCCCGGCGTCGTCGCCGATTTCGGGATATGCGTGTGTCACGACCGTTCCGTCGAAATCGACGGCGATCAATGCATTGCGTATAGCCATTTATTCCTTGTTCCTAATTCTACGTCCGATTTTGCTGAAGAAAAGTTTCAGGCGCTTGCGGTAGCTGGTCTCCTTGTAATCGTCGTAACCATACCCGTATCCGTACCCGTAACCATATCCGTACCCATAGCCGTAACCGTATCCGTGGCGGCGGGTGCGCGTGCCGTTGAGTACGACGCACATGTTGCGGAATTTCTTCTCGCGGTAAAGCCGTTCGATGTCGGGCAGCTGCCGGCGGTCGAGCACGCCTTCGCGCACGATATAGATACAGAGGTCAGCCAGCCGGTCGGTGATGACCGCGTCGGCGACCGACATGGCCGGGGTGCTGTCGATGAATACATAGTCGTAGCTCTCCCGCAGCTCTGCGATCAGTTTGTCCAGGCGATCCGAAAGCAGCATCTCCGTGGGGTTGGGTGGCTGGATGCCGGCGCAGATCACGTCGAGGTTCTTGTGTACGTCCATCGGCGTAATCAGTTCGCCGATGTCGGTGATCGTCCCGGCCAGGTAGCTCGTGATGCCTTTCTTGCTGTTGCTGCGGCCCAGCGTCGTGGAGAGCGCGTGGCGGCGCAGGTCGAGGTCGATCAGTACGACCCGCTTCCCGGCCGTGGCGAGCGTCATCGCCAGGTTCATCGCCACGAACGTCTTGCCCGCATGGGGGTCGGACGAAGTGAAGAGCACGCACTTGATCTCCTTGCCCGACGATACGTTCATGAAGGTCATGTTCGAACGCAGGATGCGGAAGGCCTCGGACAATGCGTCGCGGCCGGTTTCCCGGACGACGATGCCGCCCTTGTTCTCGCCTTCGAGGAAGGGAATGTCACCCAGGAACGGGGCGCTGATGTTCTCTTCGATGTCCTTGCGGCCGCGGATGGTCGTGTCGAGCATGCCGATCAGGTAGATGATGCCGAAGGGGATCGCAAGGCCGGCCAGCAGGCTGATGCCCAGGATGATCATCGAACGGGGCGACACGGGCCTGGGGCTGCCGTATGCCTGGTCGATCGTACGCGAATTGCTTTCGGCGACGGCATAGTTGAGCTGCGTCTCCTCCTGTTTGTTGAGCAGGTAGAGGAACAGCTCCTCCTTGATCTTCTGCTGGCGCATGATGTCTAACAGGACTTTCTCCTGCGACGGCATGGTGGATATGCGGTGATTGGCCAGCGCCTCCTCCTTGCGCATGTTCGAAAGCTGTATTTCGAGCGTCGAGACGTGCGAGTTGAGCGAAGCGATGATCGAGCGGCGCACGGCAGCCAGCACGTTGTCCATGTCCTGGATCACGGGGTTGCGTTCCGAACTGTTTTCGAGCAGTTTCTGGCGGCGCAGGATGGCGTCGTTATATTCGGTGATCTGGGCGACGATCCCGTTGTTGGTCAGCGAGGCGACCATCGGGATCAGATCCCCCGCGTGCGACGGGTCGTCGAGGTAGTCGCGGATGTAGTTGGCGACGCTGATCTGGTTTTCGATCGAAAGCCCTTCGACCTTGAACTTGCTGCTCTCTGTGATGGATCGGGTAGCCTCCGAGGTGATGTCGATCATCTGGTTGCTCTTCTTGATCCCCTCGATTTCGCTGTCCACGACGTCCAGTTCCCGTCCGATGGCCAGCATACGCTCCTTGATGAAGGCGTTGGTCACGACCGATACCTGCCGCTTGTCGGCGATGGCGTCCTCTTCGTACACGGCGATCAGCGTGTTGATCACGTCCTCGGCACGCTTGGGTACGGAACTGTTCATCGAGATGGTGACGATCGACGCCTGCTTGTTGGCCACGTCGCTCTTCACGGTGGCGCGGTAGGCGTTCGTCGTGACCATCGGCGAGCTCTTGGTCACGGTGATGGGCCTGTCCACATAGGTCGAGTCCATGAACGGCGTCTTGTGTACGACCATCTGCCCCAGCGGTGTGGGGATCGTATCGCCGTACTGGCCGCGGATGACCCTGCGCTTCTCCTGCTTGGTGAGGTACTTGTCGTCGAAGTCCGCCAGTTTGATCCGGCCGTCCTCGAGCTCGGTCACCTCGAGCGAAAGGCGCTGGTTGTCGTCGTCGATGAAATCGACCTCGATGGGCGAGCGGCCGTAGAGGTCGAGCGTCCGCAGCCCGTCCCGTACGGAGTAGTTGACCGTCAGGTGGAGGCGCTTCACCACCTCCGACATCAGCCTGTGCGACTGGAGGATGTAGACCTCGTTGTCGACGTTGCGGCGGTTCTGGAAACCTACCAGGTCGCTGAAAGCGCCCAGCTCCATGTCGCCGCCCTTGCGGCTGTCCTTTACGAGGATGGTGGCCGTACGGCTGTATATCTTCGGGGTGCTGGCCAGGTAGTAATAGGCCACGCCGAGGCAGATGAGCACCGACAAGGCGAACCAGTACCAGTTGGCCAGAACCATCTGTAACAGGTCGTGCAGCGTGAGGCCGCTGCCGTTTTCGTTCTCGTCGTTCTGCAGGTGCGGATTGATATTTTGATCTGCCATGAGTTACTTTACCTTAGTAAGAGTTACAATAAGCGTTGCTACCGAAATGGCCGTACTTACGAGCGAGAGGTAGAAGTTGCGGTTCTGGCTGATCTCACCGGCCTGTGCCTTGTATTTATTGGGCTTGACATAGATCACGTCGTTCTGCTGGATGTAGAACGCCGGCGAGTTGAAGAGGTCTTTCGATGTGAGGTCGAGGTATTCGATCGTGCGTACGCCGTCCACTTCGCGGGCCACGGCCACGTCCGTACGGATGCCGTAGATCGTCAGGTCGCCGGCCATGGCCAGTGCGTCGAAGATCGAGATCTTGTCGCGCGTGACGTCGTACTGTCCCGGGCGGGCGACTTCGCCGATGACCGAAATCTTCATGTCGGCGAACTGCACGTTGACCGACGGGTCGTTGATATACCCGCCCTCGACGATCTTGTCGGCGATGGCCTGTGCCAGTTCGCTGCGGGTCTTTCCCTTGCAGTCGATCTTCCCGATCACGGGCATGTCGAGCATGCCGTTCTCGTCCACCGTGCGGATTTGCAGCGACTGGTTGGTCGCCGAACTGTACGAGGCGACTCCCGTCACGGAACTCAGCGAGGTCGATGAGTTGAACGGCACTGCCAGTTCGGGGTCTTTGCTGTTGACCACAACCGTCAGCCGGTCGAGGGGTTTGATCCGGATCTGGCCGCTTTCGGCGATTTGTTCAGGCGTAAAGGGGTTCGCGTCCTGCAGGTACCAGGCACGTTTCTGCGAGGCACATGACGAGACCAGCAGGGCCAGGATGACCGGGACTAAGAGGCGGTAATGCTTCATTTTTACTAAGGCGTTTTATATCGTGCGCAAAGGTAGTAATTTTTGTGAAATAAACCTACATGTGCCCCTTGCTATTTTGTCCCTATTGCACCGGATTCGGTCGCCGCCCGGATTTTTTCCGGAAAAAAGCGTACATTTGACATCCCGGAATCCGGATTCCGAATTAAAATATGGAAATTATGTTGCATCCCGAGTGGAGTTACCAGGCTGTAATCTATGAAATGAACGTGCGCCAGCTGACGCGCGAAGGCACCCTCAGGGCCGCCGCCGCGAAGCTCGGTTTTCTGCGCGACATGGGCATCGACGCCGTGTGGCTGATGCCCGTCTATCCGATCGGCGCCGAGGGGCGCAAGTGCTCGCTGTGCTCTTATTATTCGATCCGCGACTATTGCGCCGTCGACCCCGGGCTGGGGACGATGGGGGATTTCGATGCGTTTGTCGCCGAGGCGCACCGCCTGGGCATGAAGGTGCTGCTGGACTGGGTCGCCAACCATACGGCGCGCGCCGCCCGCTGGCCTGCCGACTGGTATGAGCGCGATGCCGCGGGGGCGCCCGCCGTGCCCTGGGACTGGACGGACACCGCCAAACTCAACTATGCGAACCGCGACGTGTGGCGGGCCGAGGCCGACGCCATGGAGTTCTGGGTGCGCCGGCACGCCGTCGACGGTTTCCGCTGCGACATGGCGATGCTCGTGCCCGTGGAGTTCTGGAATGAAACTGCCCGCCGCCTGCGGAAGGTGAACCCCGACCTGTTCCTGCTGGCCGAGGCCGAGGAGCCTTACCTCTTCGAAGCGGGTGCCTTCGACGCCTGCTATGCCTGGGAGATGCACCACCTGATGAACGACGTGGCGCAGCAGAAGGTACGCGTGACCGCCCTGCGCGACTACATTTATGCCGACCGTAACCGTTACCCGCAGTCCGCCATGCGCCTGGTGTTCACCTCCAACCACGACGAGAATTCGTGGAACGGCTCGGAGTTCACGCGCATGGGCGACGCCCGCGAGATCATGGCCGCCTTCACGTTCGTCGTGCCGCGCGGCCTGCCGCTGGTCTATACCGGGCAGGAGATCGGCTACGACCATTCGTTCGCCTTCTTCGACCGCGACCCGATCCCCTCCTATGCGGCCAATTCGTTCACGGATTTCTACCGCCGCCTGGCGGGGCTCCGGCATGCCAACCCTGCGCTCGCCGCCGGGGAGGCGGGCGGCGAGATGGTCGAGATCCGCAACAACGCCGAGGATTGCCTGATGACCTTCGTGCGCGAAGTGAAGGGCAACCGCGTCGTCGCCGTGATGAACCTCTCGCCCTACGCCATCCATGCCGATTATTACACGGGCATCTATGCCGGCATGTACACCGATGCCATGACGGGCGTTGCCTGCGAACTGCGCGGGCATGTCGAGGAGGACATGGCGCCGTGGAGCTACCGCATCCTGACACGCTGACCCCTGCGGCCGCGGAGTGCGGCGGCCGCATCCCCGCCCGATGCCTGGCTGCTTCCCCGCCCGATGCCCGGCTGCGGCCTGCAAACCCGGCCCGGGACGCCCGCTCGGGGCCGGCGTACCGTTTTTATCCGCCGCGGAACACGAATCCCTGCGCGGTCGCGTTCCTTTTATGGAATTTTTCCTATTTTTGCCCATGATTATGAAACGCTTCCTTCTCCTCTGTCTGCTGTTCGTCCCGTGCCTCGCGGCACAGGCCGAAACCTACCGCGTCGAAGACATCCCCAATGTCCAGCGCGCCGACCGCACGCGTTACGTCTCGAACCCCGACGGGATACTCTCGGACGAGGCCGTGGCGCATATCGACCGTTTGTGCGCGGCGCTGCGCGAGCGGGCCGTCGCCCAGGTCGCCGTGGTCGCCGTGGACGACATCGCGGGCGGCGACGTCTTCGAATTCGCCATCGACCTCTTCTCCGCGTGGGGCGTGGGGCAGGCCCGCAACGACAACGGGCTGGGCATCCTGCTGGTCAAAGACCGCCGCGAGATCCGTTTCGTCACGGGCGGCGGGCTGGAGGGCGTGCTGCCCGATGCGATCTGCAAGCGCATCCAGCTCAAATACATGCTCCCGGCATTCCGCCAGGGCGATTACAGCCTCGGCATGGTGCAGGGGGTCGAAGCCGTGTCGCAGCTGCTCGAGGGGAGCGAACTGGATCTGGGCGGTGCCGATACGGGCGGCGACGAGCTGCCCGCATGGGCGGTTTTCCTGATCGTCACCGGGTTCGTCGTAGTGCCGATGGGCGTGATCCTGCTGGGTTACTACGCCCGCAAGCGTTGCCCGAAATGCCATAAACTGACACTCCGGCAGCAGTCGAGCGACATCCTGAAGGTGACGCCCAACTACCGGCTGGTCGAATATACCTACGTCTGCTCGAATTGCGGCGCCGTGGTCAAACGACAGGCCAAAAACCTGCGCGACGACAATTTCGGCGGCGGCGCGGGCGGCGGCACGATCATCGGGGGGCGTGGTTTCGGCGGCTTCGGCGGAGGGTCGCGAGGCGGTGGTTTCGGCGGCGGTTCGTTCGGTGGCGGCGGTGCCGGCTCGCGCTGGTAAAGGCCGCAGGGCGTGCCGGGCGGCTGTTTGCCGGACAAAGGCTGGCTTTGCGGGCGGCCGGAATGGTTTTCCCGGCCCCGACGGGATAAGATTGGAATGAATTTAAAACACTTTATATTATGAAGAAATGGATTTGGATTGGAGTCGTCGCCGTCGTGGTGATCTTCTTCTACGCAACGTACAACGGATTTGTCAATAAGGAGGAGGGGCTGAAGACCGCATGGTCGAATGTCGAAACGCAGTACCAGCGCCGTGCCGACCTGATTCCCAACCTGGTGAACACGGTCAAGGGCTATGCCGCACACGAGTCGCAGACTTTCGAGGCCGTAACCGAGGCCCGTGCGAAAGCCACCTCGATCAACCTTTCGGCCGACGACCTCACGCCCGAGAAACTCGCCGAGTTCCAGCAGGCGCAGGCGCAGGTGCGCTCGGCGCTGGGGCGCCTGATCGCCGTGTCGGAGAGTTATCCCGACCTGAAGGCCAACCAGAATTTCCTCGAACTGCAAGCGCAGCTCGAAGGCACCGAGAACCGTATTTCAGTGGCCCGCAAGGAGTTCAACGAGGTGGCCAAGACCTACAACGTCGCCGTGCGCCGCTTCCCGGCCAACCTGGTGGCCAAGTTGTTCGGGTTCGGGCAGAAGCCCTACTTCGAGGCTGCCGAAGGTACCGAAACCGCACCCCAGGTGCAGTTTTAGCCCGGCTCCGGGGTAGAAAGCAAAGGGACGGGACGCGCCAGCGTATCCCGTCCCTTTTGTGTTGTCGGTGCCTGCCTACTTGCGGCTTCCGAGAATCCGGAGCAGGTAGAGGAACAGGTTGATGAAGTCCAGGTAGAGGGTCAGCGATCCCAGCAGTGCGATTTTCTGCGTCGATTCGTCCACGACCTCGGCGTTCATCACCATCTTCTTGATCTTCTGCGTGTCATAGGCCGTGAGGGCGACGAACACCAGCACGCCGATGTAGGTTATCACCCACATCATCGTTTCGCTGCGCAGGAAAAGGTTCACCACCGTTGCGATGATGATGCCGATAAGCGCCATGTAACCCATGTTCCCGATGCCCGAGAGGTCGCGTTTGGTGAAATACCCGAACAGCGCCATGGCGCCGAACGTGCCGGCCGTCACGAAGAAGGTCGATGCGATGGACGATGCGGTGTAGAGCAGGAAGATCGAAGCCAGCGTCGCGCCGTTGAGGATCGAGTAGGCGATGAACATCAGCGTTGCCGTGAGGAACGACATGCGGAAGATGAACGACGAGAGGATGATGACCAGCGCCAGTTCGGCGATGATCAGGCCGAAGAATGCGACTTTGCTGCCGAAGATGGCATTGAGCAGCGTCGGCGAGTCGGAGACCGTCAGGGCCGTTGCGCCCGTGATGAAGAGGGCCATCGTCATCCATAGGTAGACGTTGCGGAACAGGGTGGTGTTCTCGGACTTGTCAGCCCTGCGCACGCCGGCTGTCTTGCTGTAATTGGTGCTTGTTTCCATAAAGTTTTCCTGTGTATACCTGAAATTACGTTTCGTCGCGGTTTTTCCGCTGTCGGCGCAAAGGTAACGATTAAATCGGAGTTTTCGGGCAAAGCCGCGTAAATTTCACGGCCGGCCGCCGGGGATGCGGTGCGGCTACATTCCTTTTTTTATACCGGCCCGGATCAGGAGGATATTTACGGGCAGCGCCACGAGGAATCCGCATGCCATGGCGACCTGCATCGAGAACCAGAATACGAACGAGGTGCGGGGCATTGCCTCACCGCCGTTGAGCGCGAAGATCGCCACGGCCATCCAGCCGTACATGCCGGCCTGCCATGCCGTGAGCGAGAGTATGTCGGCTTTGGCGGCACGGCGTATCGCTTCGCCGCGCGGGAGCGTGCGTTCCATGCCCCGGATCGCGGCGTACTGGAACCCGATGCCGAATGCCAGGGCCAGGAGGTAATCCACGACCCATGTCCCTGCCAGTATGCTTCCGCCTATGGCTACCGGGACGAAGAAGAGGAACCATTCGCCGACGATGTCGGCCAGCGTGCACCCCGCCCCGCAGTGGAGCGTCGACAAGACGACCGACTGCCACCGCGGCCGCCCCTTCATCCCGGGCATATCACTCATCCCGTCCATGCCTTCCATACCCCGGGGCCCGGCCGTCCCGGACATCTTCGTCCCGTTTGTCATCCCGGGCATGTCCGTCCCGTCTGCCATTCCCGGCATGCTCGCTCCGCTTGCCATGTCCGGTATGCCCGCCTCATCTGCCATGCCCGCTTTGAGCGCCGTCCCTTTCATTCCGGGCATATCTTTCGCCCCGTCCGCTCCTGTCGTGGTTCCGTTCTCCATCTGCATCCCGTGCATCCCCGGTTCCGGCATGTTCATGGCCCGTTCTGGCTCCGAAACCTTCCATAAATCCGTTCCCGCTACGGACATGTCTTTGCGTCCGTCCGTTCCGGGCTTCCCGTTCGCCGCTTCCGGCCCCAAGCCTCCGCCCCGTCCGTCCGTTCCGGGCTTTTCGTTTCCTACCTTCTGCCCGGCGCTGTCGACCTGCCGCTCGTTCCCGGTTTCCCCGATGCCGCCGCCTTTTGCCGGCTCGCTGATTTTCGCGGAGTCTTTCTGCTTTCCGGTGCCGTTGTTTTGCACGGGCATGTGCCGCGTGGCGCGTCCGAGGGCGAAATAGGCCCATAGCCCGAAAAAACTGGCCCAGAGGGCGGTGAGTACCCATACGCTTTCCATAATGCGCATCGGTTGCCGGCGCGTACGCAGGTCGGCCGCGACGATGAGCGCCGAGCCGATGCCGCCCGCTACGAACAGGACTGCCAGCTAATAGAATTGTTTTTCCCGTCATGCAGCAATTTATATACCGCACCTCGCTCTGTCCTGCCATCGAAAGCCGGGCGGGGAATTCAGCCGGGTCGGCTTGGGCTGGAACCGAAATATTGGTTTCGTAGACCCCGAACTGGGTGCGCTCGAATAACACAGGGCATCAAATCCAACGTGACGATCACCGGATTGGCATAGCCGGTTTCCTCCCGTTGGCCGAACAATGCCGCTTGCATGCCGGGGGATAACCTGGCTTCGTAGAGCACACCTGTAATCCGGTTCCCGGCTACGTCTACCGGGCCGTTCATTACCGTGGCGAACAGTCCGTTCCTGTCTGGCTCGTTTCCCCCGAACGTGATACCGACCAGTCCCGTTACGGTACGGTGCGTATCCTTGTCGTAAACCACCAGGTAGGGCATGCGTTTGGTGTCCCGACGAATTCAGTTTCATAGCGATCGCTAAATTGTCCTTCATTTGATTTCTTTATAAAACTCCCCACCACTCTTCTTACATCCGCGCTCGGCAAAAAGAGGCTGCTATAATTCTTCGAATAGTTTGTGCTTTTGTTCTATCCAATTCATATCATTTTATCGTTTTGATTTTGAGCTGTCAGGCTTGTGCCCAACGTGCCGGCGATTGGCTTCGGGGCGGAGAGCGGCGCACGTCCGCTGTCCGCTGAAACAAAAGTTGATGCGGGCGGCAAAAGGCGAATGCTCCGCGTCATCCGCCCTCAGAGGTCCGAGTTGGGTGTGTTTCTCAACTTGTATGCTCGCTCCAAAATTCAATATATTTCGGACTTTGTGGAATTTCAAAATTGTCAGGCAGTCTCAAATGAAATTCGTTTCGAAAATAGGTCGCTAAGTCAAATCCATAATAAATAATGTCCATTTGATGTACGGATAGGATGGGATTTCCTGTCTCATGCGGCTTACTCGGAATGTAACGATTAGAATAAATCGGTATCAATTTCGGATATTTCTTGAAATTTTCTGTCGCAATTTCTTTTTGCCGTTCGAATATTTCAGGTTTTTCACCCCAATTCTCGTCCCAAAACGCATTATTCTCAATGTCGAATAACATTCCTTCAAGCGGCCGATTCAATTTGTCGAATACTTCATCTTCGTATTCTTTTGATGAAAGTGCTTTTCTCCAATTGACAAATCCTTTCGATACAGGCAGTTCCAAACATAATAATGTTTGTAAATCCGGTGGAAATGTTATGTCGAAATTTGCTTCGACTGTTATCAATTCCTCGTTTGTCAATCCTTTCTCAAATTGGATTCCTCTACTTTTCAGAAGTTGTATCAACAATTTTATTCGATCTTCGAGTTTCATCCTTCATTAGTTTTTTTTGCACATTTGTGAATTGCGCCCAACCACCTTTACTACCTCTATTATTTTTCAAAGTCTGTTGCTTTGTCTGGTAAGATTATTTTGTCTAATATTAAAGAATTTAAATGGGAATTCCCATTTGTCTTTGCTGCAAAGAACATAGCATACACAAAGATAGAAATATTAATATACGATTCACTGGAATTGAGCAATAAATCTGTTTTTTCGACGGAGGTATTGAGATTGAAAAAGAAAATACATACGCTTGAATATCGTTCGGAATGAGTTTAGCCATTGCCGTCTGCCTTTCCCTGCCGGCCTTTGGCAAACGGCCAAACGCATCCCTCCCGACCGACTGGCCGGGAGGGATGCGTTTCAGGATGCTGCGTTTCGGGTTGTGTTCCGCGGTGTGCGCGCAATCCGGGCTGCGTGTCCCGCGGTGCTGTGCGCTGCTGTGCACGTTGGGATGCTATGTGCCGCCGAGCTGTGTACGTTCCGGGATGTCGTGATTCGGGTTGCTGCATTCCGGATTGTTGCATTCCCGGTCACGCGATCCGGGCTGTGACCCTCGGTGCTGCCCCGGGAACTTTACAGGCGGTTCTTCTCGTCGGCCGAACCCGCTTCGACCGCCTTGCGTTTGAAGGCTTTGCCCGACTTGAAGTTGTAGGTCACCCCGATCGTGAAGCTGCGGTCGTTCCACTGCTGTTTGACGTCGACCATGCGCACGAACCCGTCGCCGCGGGCGCCGATGTGCTGCGGGCGCTCGATCAGGTTGCGCACCGAGAACGAGGCGGTGAACTTGTCGCCGAAACGCTTCTTGATTCCGGCGTTCAGGAAATGGAGCGGTTTTACCCAGCAGTTGCCGAAGTCCATGCGGCTCTGGAACCGGTACGACAGGTCGATGTAGAATTTCGCGGGCAGCGAGAAGGTCGTCGAGCTGTTTACGAAATAGAAGTTGTAATGTTTTTCGGCGCTGTGCTCGTCGATGCGCTGCCCCTGCCGGATGTAGGTGAGGTTGAGGTTCAGCGTCCACCATTTGGTGAACTGGAACGGTGCGTTGGCCGTGAGGTAATAGTTTTTCGTCGTGTCGAAGTTTGTCCACGCCAGGCACAGGCGCGCCGGGTCGTCCGCGTCGGGGCGTATCGTCTGCTGTATCTCGTCGCGCTGGATCGTCATGCCGCCCGTGAGGGTGTACTTGTGCTTGAGCACCAGCGTCAGGCTGATGTCCTGCTTGTAAGCCGGGTCGAGTTCGGGGTTTCCCGTCTGGTAGGTGTAGTCCGAGATCTGGAACCGCTGCGGGTTGAGGCTCCAGAAGCGCGGGCGCTCGATCGTGCGGGCATACTGGGCGATGAGCGAGTAGGCCCCGTCTTTGGTCAGGGCATAGGAGACGTTCGCGTTGGGGAAGAGGCTGAAGTAGTTCTGCGAGATGTCGCCGCCCTTGCCCCGGGTGTGGGTGTATTCGCCCCTCAGCCCTGCCACGAGGCTCCAGCGCCCGAGGTTGGCCGAGGCGATGCCGTAGGCCGCCGCGATGTTCTCCGTATAGTTGATCGTGAAGCTCTGGTTGTCGTTGCGCACCCACGCGCCGTCCTTCACGTATTCGTAGAGCGCGTCGTTGTGCATGTCGTTGTAGGTGAACTTGGCGCCCGCGCGCAGCGACCAGCGGGGCGAAAATTTCTTGTCGAGGGCCAGCGTGGCGGTCGTGATGTCGTAGAGGCTCGACGAGTTGTCGCGGTAGGTCGAGTCGACGACTGACGCGGGGGAGGTTATGCGGCTGAAATTGTCGTTGTCGGCGTTTGTTGCGCGGCGCGTATAATCGGCCAGCAGCTTGAATGTCGAGCCGAGCGTGTCGAGTTTGTAGATGTAATTGAACGTCGCCGAGTAGTTGTCGCGGATGTTGTGTATGCCGTAGCGGCTTTCCGTGCGGGTTACGGCACCCGCGTCCGTGAAGTCGGTATAGGAGTCGTTCGGGCCCTTTTCGTTGTTGCGCCAGTATTCGAACTCGGCGCCGATGCTGTGCTTGGGGTTGATTTCGAATACCGAGCCGATGCTGCCGCCGAAGTTGCGGTCGCGTTCGGCGATTTCCGAATGGGACGTGAGGTTCGTATTGCCCGTGGTGTAATCGGTGTGTTCGTCCGAGACGGCCGTGTCCCTGCCCAGGTCGGCCCATGCCGAGGCGTAGAGGTCGAGGCGGCCCGTGTGGATGTTGATGTTGCCGCTCGGCGTATAGAAATGGTGGCGCGCGTTCTGTGTGGTGCGCATCGACAGCGACCCGTCCAACCCGTTCTCGCGGCGTTTGCGGAGCGTGATCCTGATGATGCCGCCCGATGAATCGGCGTCGTAGTCGGCACCTGTCGTCGGTACGACCTCGATCTTCTGGATCTCCTCGGCGCGCAGCGAGCGCAGGTAGGTGAGCAGCTGCTCGGGCTCCATGCGCAGTTCGCGGTCGTTGACATAGACCTTCGAGCCCGACTTGCCGTTTATCGAGATCTTCTCGTCGTCGATCCAAACGCCCGGTGCGCGTTCCAGCAGCTCGATGCCGTCCTTGCCGATCGCCGCAGGGGCGTTGGCCACGTCGACCACGAAGCGGTCGGCCTCGCGGCGGATGAGCTGCGCCTTGACCACCACGCCTTCGATCCGGGTCGCCGAGCTTTTCATCACGATCTCGCCCAGGTCGTTGTTCTCCTCGACCCGCACCTGCCGCACGACGGGGTCGAACCCGAGGTATTGTACCGACAGGGTATACTCGCCCGAAGGCACTTTCAGCACGAAGCGGCCCGTGTTGTCGGTGGCCATGCCCGCCACCTGGTCGCTGCCTTTCAGCAGCACGACCGTAGCGTACTCCACGGCCTGTCCCTGTTCGTCCACCACGCGGCCCTCGGCCGGATAGATGCGGGCTGCGAATGCGTTTGCGGCGGCCAGCGCCAGTATTACGATGAGGAAGATAAGTTTTTTCATACTATTCTGTCGTTGTTTGTAATCTGCACTGCATTTTAGTTGATGGGGCAAAGATATGTAAAAATATTTATACTTTGCAATGCATAGTACTAAATTTTACGAAAAAATTATCCTTTTCCGGGGGAGGGCGGCCGTTCATGTATGAAAAAACGCGGACTCCCCTCTGTCGGTAGATGGGTACGACCAAGCACCCGAAGCCAAACAGGTAGAGCCCGCGCGTGACGCGGGAGTACTACTGTTTTCTTGGCTTCGTTAAAATTGGTCGTTTTATCTACCCAAAAACAATAGCTTTCGCTAATATGTATGGCGCAAAGTTATAAAAAAGGCAGGAAATTCAAAACGGAATCTCCCGCTTTGCTGTCTATCACCCGCGGCGGCCGGCCGGCTGCCGCGCCCCGCCCCCTCCCGTCAGCATTCCGCCTTTGTGCCCCCGCAACTATCCCCGCCTCTGTGCCGCCGTCTGCCTTCCGCCTCTGGATAGTTGTCGGCGTACGCTTTCTGCGTCGCGGAAAGCGGGGGAGGGCTGTCCCCGATAAAATAGGTGTCGTCGAAATTTTGTTGAAAAATCGTGCGCCGCGAGGCTGGAATCCCGCGAATAATTCCTAAATTTGCAGATTGAATTATTATGGCTCATTGTCCCCCGATGTGATTCCGAACGCTCCGCCATGCCGTTTCCGACGCGATCCGGCAGCAGGGCAGGCACGGCGGGGCGGGAATGCCCGGCAAAAAATGCTGAAACTATGATAAGCGCGGTTTATTATATCTTCCTGGTGCTGCTGTGCACCTTCTTCATGATCCTGTCGGCCCTAGCGCTGGTCGTGTGCTATCCCTTCGACAAGGGCCGCCGCGTGGTGCACGAGCTGTCACGCATCCTGGTGCGCACCTTCTTCGCCATTCCGCCCCGCTGGCGGCAGCGTGTGGAGGGGCTCGAACATGTCGACCGGAAGAAAAGCTACGTCATCGTGTTGAACCACAATACGGTGATCGACATCCCGACGCTCTATTACATCCCGCTCAATTTCCGCTGGGTCTCCAAGCGCGAGGTCTTCAAGACGCCTTTCTTCGGGCAGTATCTCATCCTCCACGGCGACATCTGCATCAACCGCGGCCGCGCCTCCGAGGCGCTGGAGCAGATGGTGCGCGACGGCAAGCTGTGGATCTCGCGCGGCGCTTCGGTCGCCGTCTTCCCCGAGGGTACGCGTTCGAAAGACGGTGAGATACACCGCTTCAAGGCGGGCGCCTTCACGCTGGCCCGGGAGGCGGGCGTGGAGATACTCCCCGTGGTGCTGGACGGCACCAAGACGCTTATCCGCAATAACGCGATGTTCAACTGGGGCAACCGCATCACCATCCGCGTGCTGCCCCCCGTACCGGCCGGAAAGGTCGTCTCAACCGAGACGCACGTGCTGATGGAGCAGGTGCACGACGCCATGAGCGCAGCCCTTGCCCAGATCCGAAACCGAAAATAGACTATGGCAGATTTACTCAATACCAATCCTAACGACAGCTACGGCGACGACGCCATCGTTACGCTTTCGCCGCGGGAGCATATCCGTCTGCGCCCCGGCATGTATATCGGCAAGCTGGGCGACGGCACCCAGGCCGACGACGGCATTTACGTCCTCATCAAGGAGGTCGTCGACAATTCGGTCGACGAATTCATCATGGGGGCCGGCCGCCAGATCGACATTTCGATCGAGGACAAGGTGGTGTCGGTGCGCGACTACGGCCGCGGCATCCCCCTCAAATCGCTCGCGGCGGCCGTCAGCGAGATGAACACCGGCGGTAAGTACGGCGGCTCGGCCTTCAAGAAGACCGTCGGCCTGAACGGCGTCGGCGTCAAGGCCGTCAACATGCTTTCCGGCGAGTTCACGGCCCGTTCGGTACGCGACGGCGAGGCCCGCACGGTGACCTTCGCCAAGGGGCTCGAGGTGAGCGACAGGTGGGAGAGCGGCGTGCGCGAGAAAAACGGCACCTTTATCTCGTTCCGCGTCGACGAGGAGGTCTTCGGCGAGTATGCCTACAACCTCGAATACGTCGAGCAGATGGTGCGCAACTATACGTACCTGAACCTGGGGCTGACGTTCAATTTCAACGGCAACAGCTACGTTTCGAAAAACGGCCTGCTGGATCTGCTCAACGAAAACATGACCGAAGAGCCGCTCTATGCGCCGATCCACCTTTCGGGCGACGACATCGAGGTGGCCATCGCCCACGGCACGGGCTACGGCGAGAGCTATTTCTCGTTCGTCAACGGCCAGTACACCTCGCAGGGCGGTACGCACCAGGCGGCTTTCCGCGAGGCCATCGCCAAGACCGTCAAGGAGTTCTACCACAAGGACTACGATCCTTCGGACATCCGCACGTCGATCATCGCCGCCATTTCGGTCAAGGTCACCGACCCGGTCTTCGAATCGCAGACCAAGATCAAACTCGGCTCCAAGGAGATCGAGCCGGGCGTGTCGATGCGCAATTTCGTCGTCGATTTCCTGGGCAAGCACCTCGACGACTACCTGCACAAGCATTCCGAGACGGCGCAGGTGCTCCAGCGGAAGATCGTCGAGAACGAGAAGGAGCGCAAGGCCATTTCGGGCATCCAGAAGAAGGCGCGCGAGACGGCCAAGAAGGTTTCGCTCAACAACAAGAAACTGCGCGACTGCAAGATACACCGCACCGACAAGCACGAGCTGGCCGAACAGTCGATGATCTTCATCACCGAGGGCAACTCGGCCTCGGGTTCGATCACCAAGAGCCGCGACGTGCGCACGCAGGCTGTATTTTCGCTGCGCGGCAAGCCGCTCAACTGCTACGGGCTGACCAAAAAGGTGGTCTACGAGAACGAGGAATTCAACCTCTTGCAGGCTGCGCTCAACATCGAGGAGGAGATGGACAACCTGCGCTATAACAAGGTGATCATCGCCACCGATGCCGATGTCGACGGCATGCACATCCGCCTTTTGATGATGACCTTCTTCCTGCAGTTCTTCCCCGACGTGATCCGCCAGGGGCACCTGTTCGTGCTGCAAACCCCCCTGTTCCGCGTCCGCAACAAGAAGGAGACGTTTTACTGCTACTCCGAGGAGGAGCGGCAAAAGGCCGTCGGACGCTGCGGCACCAATGCCGAGATCACGCGCTTCAAGGGCCTCGGTGAGATTTCGCCCGACGAGTTCCGCGAATTCATCGGCGAGAATATCCGCCTGGACAAGGTTCGCATCACCAAGGATGACCCGATCCACGACCTGCTGGAGTTCTACATGGGCAAGAACACCTACGAACGGCAGGGCTTCATCATCGACAACCTGCGCATCGAGGAGGACATCGTCGAGCAGGATCTCGCAATCAACTAAGCAATATGGCAGAAGAAAAAGATACCATCGGGCGGGACGAGCCGCTCAACGAAGAGGCCCCGACCCCTCAGACCGCCGGCGATGCGGCCGACGCCCCGGCCAGGGCGGGCAAGTTCGACCGCCTGACGCAGGACGAAGGGGGCGTGCGCAAACTGACGGGCATGTATAAGAACTGGTTCCTGGACTACGCTTCGTACGTGATCCTCGAACGCGCCGTACCCCATGTCGAGGACGGCCTCAAACCCGTGCAACGGCGTATCCTGCACGCCATGAAGGTCGTCGACGACGGGCGCTACAACAAGGTGGCCAACATCGTGGGACAGACCATGCAGTACCACCCGCACGGCGATGCGTCGATCAAGGACGCACTGGTGCAGCTGGGGCAGAAAGACCTGCTGATCGACTGTCAGGGTAACTGGGGCAATATCCTCACGGGCGACGAGGCCGCCGCGGGGCGTTACATCGAGGCGCGCCTGTCGAAGTTCGCCTCCGAAGTGGTCTTCAACAAGAAAACCACCGAGTGGATGCTGTCCTACGACGGCCGCAAGGAGGAACCCGTCACGCTGCCGATCAAGTTTCCGCTGCTGCTGGCGCAGGGCTCCGACGGCATCGCCGTGGGTCTGGCGTCGAAGATCCTGCCCCACAACTTCTTGGAGCTCATCAATGCCTGCATCGCACACCTCGAAGGGCGCGAATTCCAGCTTTATCCCGACTTCCCGACGGGCGGCATGGCCGATGTGAGCCGCTATAACGACGGCCTGCGGGGCGGGGCGGTGAAGGTGCGTGCCAAGATTTCGAAGATCGACAAACGCACGCTCGCCATCACCGAAATCCCCTATACCACGACCACCGAGTCGATCAAGGATTCGATCATCAAGGCCAACGACAAGGGCAAGATCAAAATCAGGAAGGTCGATGACAATACGGCCGACAAGGTCGAAATCATCATCCAGGTTTCGCCCGACGAGTCGAGCGACAAAACCATCGACGCCCTCTACGCCTTCACCGACTGCGAGGTTTCGATCGCCCCCAACGCCTGCGTCATCTGGGAGGAGAAACCCCATTTCCTGGGCGTGAGCGAGATCCTGCGCCGCTCGGCCGAGCATACCAGGTGGCTGCTGGGGCGCGAGCTGGAGATCCGGCTCGGCGAACTGAACGAAGCCTGGCATGCCGCGTCGCTCGAACGCATTTTCATCGAGAACAAGCTCTACCAGCTCATCGAGGGCTGCAAGAGCCGCGAAGAGGCCTACGCCGCCGTGGACAAGGGGCTGGAGCCGTTCAAGAAACGGCTGCGCCGCGAGGTCACGCTCTCCGACGTGCAGCGCCTGACGGAACTGAAGTTCATCCGCATCTCGCGTTACGACAGCGACAAGGCCGACAACGAGATCCGTCAGATCGAGGAGGACATCAAGGCCACGCAGTACGACCTCGACCATCTCACCGAGTACGCCGTGGCCTACTACGAGCGTATCCGCGACAAGTACGGCAAGGGCAAGGAGCGCCGCACCGAGCTGCGTGAGTTCGACAACATCGAGGCCACGAAGGTCGCCGTGACCAATGCCAAGCTCTACGTCGACCGCGCCGAGGGCTTCTTCGGCATCGGCAAGTCGATGAAGGACGCCGAATTCGTATGCGACTGCTCGGACATCGACGACGTGATCGTCTTCACGAAGGACGGCCGCTACGTCATCACCAAGGTGAGCGACAAGGCCTTCTTCGAGAAGGGCATCTACTACATCGGGGTCTTCAAGCGCAACGACGAGCGCACGATCTACAACGTGCTGTACCGCGACGGCAAGAACGGCCCGATCCTGATGAAGCGCTGCGCCATCAAGGCCATCACGCGCGACAAGGAGTACGACATCACCAAGGGCACGCCCAAGAGCGAGATACTCTATATGTCTGTCAATCCGAACGGTGAGGCCGAGGTGCTGAAGGTTTACTTCAAGCCCCGTCCGCGCCTGAAAAAGGTGATCGTCGACCTCGATTTCTCGACCCTCGCCATCAAGGGGCGCCAGAGCCAGGGCAACCTCTTCTCGCGCTACGGCATCCACAAGATCGTCCTCAAGGAGCGCGGCACCTCGACGCTCGGCGGCCAGAACGTCTGGTTCGACGAGGATGTCCGCCGCCTGAACGCCGACGGCCGCGGCAAGCTGCTGGGCGAGTTCAAGGGCGACGACCGGATCATCGTCTGGACGTCGAAGAACCAGTACTATATCACGGGTTACGACCTCGGGCAGCATTTCCCCGACGAGACCGTGCGTGTGAGCCGCTATGAGCCCGACCGCGTTTACAGCGTCTGCTACTACGACCGCTCGCAGCAGTTCTATTACATGAAGCGCTTCACGGCCGAGATGAGCGACAAGATGCAGTTCTTCCTCGACGAGGACGGACAGGCCGATCTGGTCGCCGTGACGGAACGCACGGGCGCCAAACTCGAAATCACCTACAAGGGGGCGCATGCGTCGCGTCCCGCGGACGAGGTCGACGTCGACGAATTCGTCGGCGTCAAGAGCCACCGCGCCAAGGGCAAGCGCCTGACGACCTACGAGGTTGCTACGCTGCGCTTCATCGAACCCGAACTGCCGCCCGAGCCCGAACCTTCGGACGACGACGGCGGCGACGATGGTTCCGACGATGCGCCCTCCGGCGGCAGCGGTGCGTCGGGCGGTGCGAAAGCCGGTTCCGGTAACGGTGCGTCGGGCGGTGCGGATAACCGTGCGTTCGACGGTTCGAACGGCGATGCGGCTGATCGCGGCACTATCGACGCCGCGGCCCTTTCCGGTGCGGATTCGGTTTCTTCCGCCGCTTCTTCCATCCGGGATCGCTCTGCTTCTGCTCCGGCTTCTGCCGCCGCGGAAAATCCCGCAACCCCGGGCGTTGCTGCCGGTACTGCCGCCTCTGCGCAAGACAGACCGGCCGGGGCGGACAAGCCGGCTGCGAAGGACGCTGCGGCTGCGAAGGCTTCCGGGGCGAAGAAAACCCCGGCCCGGCCCGACGGGCTGCCCCGTACGGGAACTACGGCGGGCGGGGTGGAGTTCGAGATCGAACGCGCCAGGGGCGACGTCGACGAAGTGATCGACCCCGAACAACTGAACCTGTTTTGACCTGCCGGCGATGAAACCTCTCTTCCTGATCGGTTACATGGGATGCGGCAAGAGCACCCTCGGACGCAAGCTGGCGCGCAGGCTGGGCATCGGTTTCGTGGATACCGACACGCTGGTCGAGGAGCAGGCGGGAGCCTCCGTCGCCGATGTCTTCCGTTACGAAGGCGAGGCGCGGTTCCGCGAAGCGGAGCGCGAGGCGCTCGAACGGGCGATCGCAGCAGGCGGCGAAGCCGTGGTTTCGCCGGGCGGGGGGCTCCCCACGTGGGGCGATAACATGCAGCGCATGAACGGCGTGGGGCATACCGTCTTCCTGCGGCGCAGCGCGGCGCAGATCGCCAGCCGCCTGAGCCCTTACGGGCGCCGGAAACGTCCCCGGCTGCGGGGGCTGGACGATGCCGGGCTGGTGGCGTTCATGGAGGGGGACATGGCCGTGCGCGAACCCTTCTATGCGCAGGCGCAGCTGGTCGTCGACTGCGATGCGATGTCCGACGACCAGGTCGTGGAGCATATCCTGCGGCGGCTCGGCCTGAATTAGAGAATCCCCTGCGGCTTCCGCCCCGGGAGTACCCGGGGTAGCGGAAACCGCAGCGAACGATACGACGCGGCCGTGCCGCGGACGATGATATTCTGCAACTCCTGAAAGACGTGGATAAACTTTCAAATAACGCACCCATCGGTGTTTTCGATTCGGGGCTGGGCGGGCTGACCGTCTGGCGCGAGGTGCGCCGTGCGCTCCCTGCGGAGTCGCTCGTCTACCTGGGCGACGGTAAGAACTGCCCCTATGGGTCGCGTCCCCGCCCGCAGGTCGAACGCCTTGCCGACGAGGCCGTCGCCAGCCTCGTGGCAGAGGGCTGCAAGCTGGTTGTCGTGGCCTGCAATACCGCTACGGCCGCCGCCATCGACTTTTTGCGGGAGAAATACGCCCCCATGCCGATCGTGGGCATGGAGCCGGCCGTGAAACCCGCCTGCCTGGCGACCCGCAGCGGGGTAGTGGGGGTGCTGGCCACCGAACGGAGCCTCGACGGAGAACTCTTTCGCCGCACGGCAGCCAGGTACGGCGACGGCGTAGACCTCGTCACAGCACCCGGCCGGGGCTTCGTCGAACTGGTCGAAAACGACCTGGAGGCGACGCCCCAGGCCGAGGCCACCGTCCGTGCCGCCGTCGCGGAGATGCTGGAGCACGGGGCCGACCAGATCGTGCTCGGCTGCACGCACTATCCTTTCCTGTTGCCCGTCCTCGAACGTGTCCTCGCGGGCCGCGGCG
>OGZD01001277.1_pt1 | contig 20514 bp, 16 predicted proteins | sample 1576701 | NCBI WGS metagenome assembly OGZD01 (sample SAMEA3541487, study PRJEB24748) | human gut metagenome | biome: human gut; feature: human-associated habitat; material: faeces | place: China | collected 2012
CCCCTTGCGGCGGCAGTTCCGCAACCCGAACGGCCGGGACAACTCCGAATCCCTGTCCGACCACAACCGAATTATCAACCACCTAAAATCATACTGCTATGGGTTATGTCGTATTGCATATCGAAAAGGCGGCCGGAACGGACGCCGCCATGTCGGGACACGTCGAGCGGAGAATCGCACCCGCCAACGTCATAACGACACTTACCTACCTGAACGAAGAATTAGTAGAGTTCCCCAAAGGAGTTACCAACCGTACCGAAGCGATCCAGCACCGGCTGGACAATGCAGGACTGGAACGCAAGATCGGAAAGAACCAAGTAAGGGCGTTGCGTGTCATGCTCTCCGGAAGCCCCGAAGATATGAAGCGTATCCGGCAGGCCGGACAGTTGGATGCTTGGGCCAAGGATTCCTGCGGCTGGCTGCAAAAGACCTTCGGAAAGGAAAACGTTGTGTCGGCAGTCCTGCATCTGGACGAGAAAACACCACATATACACGCGACCGTCGTGCCGATCACACGGGGCGAACGCAGAAAGGCCAAGCTGGAGCGGGAGAAGAACGCCCAAAGCGGAAAGAGAACCTATCGCACTAAGAAAGACCGCCCGCGTCTATGTGCCGACGATGTGATGGCACGGGACAAACTCAAAGCCTACCAGACCACCTATGCCGAAGCGATGGCCAAATACGGACTGCAACGCGGCGTCGAGGGATCGGAAGCAAAACATATTTCCACGCAGCAGTATTACCGCGAGGTGTTCGTCCGGAAAAATGAAATGGCCGAACAGATCGAGAATCTGAAAGAACAGCAAAAGACGCTCACGGTAGATATTGCCGCACTCCAAGCACAGCAACGAGCCGCGCAGACAGACTGCAACATTATCGACGAACAGCGGAGGAAGAAGAAAGAAGAATTGGAGAAAGCCGAAACGGAGTTGGCACAGACGCGGCGGGAGATCAAGACCGACAAACTCAAAGGCGTGGCCGTGGATGCCACGACGAAAGCCGTAGAAAGGATCGGAGCGTTATTCCACGACCCCAAGCCCGCGAGGTATGAAAAACAGATTGCAGATTTGCAAGGGGTAATTGCCGACAAGGATAAGTGCATCGGGCAACTGCAACAAGAGATCAAGACCATGCAGGCCGGACACGATAAAGAGGTGGCCAACCTTAAACAGGAAGCACAACAAGTCATAAAAGCCTTGATGCGTGTCGATGAGTTGTGTCCCTATGTAAAGGGGCTGTTGAAATGGGAAAATTACTGCAAGGATGTCGGGTTGGACAAGGAGCGGACCAAAGCGTTGTTTACGATGCAACCTTACAGATATACGGGCGAGCTGCATTCGATAAGGTATAATCATACGTTTCGGGCGAACGATGTCATTCTCCAATTCAAACCCGACAAGGACGGGCCGAGCGGGTTCCAGTTCACCATAAACGGAAAGGACTGCGACGAGTGGTTCAGACAGCAACGAAAGGAGTTTTACGAGCGGATAGGAATTGACATCGAACAAACGGAGCAAAGGCGCGGGATGAAGATGTAACCACGAGCGGGACGGAACCAAAAGGCCGTCCCGTTGTTGTTTTAGGACGGCGTATTCCGTTAAAGCCAGAACATGGGCTATTCGGGCGGCATAAACCCTACGGCACAAAAAGTGCCCGCAACATATTGCGGATTCGAATTTTTTGTGCTACCTTTGGGACAAGCGATCCGCTGTAAAGGCGTGAATCGCGTTGCTGTTTGCGTAAACGTAGGAAATTTACAGTCTGCGGCAACAAGAGAGTCCTTGTCGGGTCGTACCACGCCTTGACGGGGCAGTACATTTAAGGCAACTACACCTGACGGGCGTGGGCCTCTTGTGTTACGAAGTCAGACGGGTTTCCTACGACCTACGCAGCGTAAGTAACGCAAGCCGCATACCTTTCTTGTAAAGGACAGCGGGGTTCTTCAGAGCCGGGTTCACGTTTCGTCATTCTTTTATGGCATCAGTCGGGTCGCATAACTAAAATTGAAAAAGATATGTTACCTTTGCGGATGAAAACGGCGCCATAGCCGTAACATATTCATAAGGTTAGGACAACCTTTATACCAGCGGTAAACTTGCGACTATTATAGCGATATAATAGGTTTTAGGATTGGTGTAAAATTTGGCTGAAACCCTTGTCATGCCTGCGGCTTTGTGCCGTGGGCGGGCACGGGCGTAAGGGCAGTTACCAATCCAAGGCTCGCAAGGCCGACCGTTGGGGCTGTACCTGCGTTCCGTGCTTTTTTATGTGTTTAGGCCGGAACGAGGATTTTAATAACGAACCCTTAATAATACGATGTTACGGCCATATACTCCCAATCGGAAAGAATCACGTTCCGCCGACCCTCGGTCGGTGCGGGGTGGGGCGCCGTCATTCGCTGTAACGAGAACGCTCGCCGTCGATAATAATCCCGCTTTAAAGGCACCTAAATCTGGTAACGGCGGGCCGTTCTCCGAACTGGGTGCGGGACATTGGAATTCTTCATGTCGAAGTTGCGTCACTATTTTTTTCATCGACAGTCCCGCACCCGTTTTTCATCATGCAGGAACCGCTAAAAAAGAGAGTGACAAGGGAAGTGATGTAGCTATCATGTCAAGTAAGTCCGTTGCGGTTCCTGCTTTTTCTGTAACAATGCTTCCGAAATCTCCTGCCTCCATAGGCTCGCGTTTCGGAAGCCGAGGGGGCGGACGGAAACGATAAGCCGAAGGATGCTCTTTTTCGTTTATCGGGGTGTGAGGCTTACCAGTCCGTTACCGCCCCTCTTTTTCGATACTTCAATTTTACGATAACGGGTGCGGGATACTCGAATCTTAGCTTCATATTTTCCCACTACTGACTTTACTGTTTCCGCACCTGTTTTTTTACGATATATTTTGTATTCTCACAATAATTTAAGATTTTTGTTAAATGCAATGCCGAAACTCGATACGGACTTACATCATCACTGTCACACAACCATCGCCTAACGTATTTGGCATTGTCTTTTTAATAGAAAAAGGGATGACCAACCACGATTAGTTAACAGACAATCGTTATTTTATTGCAATTACAATTCGGTCGTCCCTTTATTTTGTATTCTCGAAGTGCCTATAACCTTTGCGTACGTTTAAGAATTGTTCTATAAACCCATAACTACTGAACCATGCCACAAAAATCCTATACGCTGGGGAATCTGCTTCAAGACTGTTTGGATTGCGACATCCGCAAAAGCGACATCCGGCAATTTTTCGATGATCTGAAAAAGAAGGCGCATTTTGTCTATGCAATCTTGTGCGGTGCTCCGAAATCGGTATTTTGGATTACGCTGGACGATGAAGAAAGCCATCCCGACGAAAAGACATTTTCAGTTGCGGAGTTTAACGACAATTACGAAAACTTCGACAGCCGCATCGATTCTTTCCGGGTTAATTTCAATGCCTATTTTTTTCGCGAGCAATGGGCCACGAAGTTTCCCGAATGGGAATTGATGGAGAACCCTTTCAACGGGGAGGAGCGTTTCTGCGCTACGAGCCGCAAGGAGCTGACGGTAGAAATTTTCGTAACGGAATATCCGCATTTGTTGGCTTATCTGTGCCGTCGGGCGGTTCTGGAAAACGCGCCCTTCGAACTGACGCGCGAAACGATTAAACATTACGGATTCAGCCGCGAAGATGTAAAACTCCTGCGCGATTGTATTGCAAGCAACAACCGACGGATCATCGACGAGTTGCGCGAGGAATACGAGCGGCTGAAAGCCATAGACTGCCTGCAGGTAGTGCCTCCAAAAAGGCGGGGGCGGAAGCCTAAAGCCGAAGTGTCTGCCGAAATCCAGCCCATAGCCAAAAAACCGAGGACGAGGATCAGTCGAAAGAAATTCGTGCCGACACGAAGCGTAAAAAGTTAGGCGTAAATCATCGGAAAACGCAGAGTACTCCTCACCAATTAGCGGAGATGGTTTTCAATATAACAACGAGAATAATTTGCAAATATGATTATCCGTATAACGTCCGTTAATATTTTTAACATAACACGAATAAATCATGCGTAAAATTTATACAAAGACATTTGTGTATTTTGCTGAAATTCAATATATTTATAATGAAATAAACAATCGAAATATCATTATGGACATACTGAACTTCACGTATTATTTTTTAATATATAATTTGATATTTAATTAAAATATATTTATCTTTGATTTCATAACACTACTTTTTAACATTAAAATATGCCGCTATAACACTGCTTTTTCTATCAAACCAAAGATACGGCGTCACTCCGGAATCTTTACTCTTGTTCAACTAAAACCCACTTATTTATGAGGAAATTAACCAACCGAGCACTTTTCATCTGCTTTGCTCTGATGACGTCCTTTTGCCTCATTGCGCCGGCTACCGCTCTGCGTTCCTACGCGCAGGAGGGGGGGGGCAGCACCCTTGAAGGCCTGATCAAAGACGACTCCGGGCCGCTTCTCGGAGCAACGGTGATTGTGAAGAACACGACGCGCGGAACGACAACCGACATGGACGGCAAATTCCGTCTGGAAGGGTTGCAGCCCGGCGACGTACTGCAAGTAACCTACGTAGGATACGACCCCTACGAGGTGACCTACACAGGTCAGACGACACTGGACATCCTGATGACGACGACCGCCAACCAGCTGAACGCAGTCGTAGTGACTGCCATGGGTATCGAACGTCAGTCGAAAACACTCTCCTATGCTGCCGAAACGGTCGGCGGCGATGACGTGGCCGACATCAAGTCGGTCAATATGATCAACGCGCTGCAGGGCAAGGCCGCCGGTCTGCAGATTACCCCGAACTCGACGGGCGCGGGCGGATCGTCGAAAATACTCTTCCGCGGTAACAAGTCGATCAACGGCTCGAACCAGCCGCTGGTCGTCGTCGACGGCGTCCCCCTGATGATGAACATCACGTCCGATCAGGTCGACAGCAACTGGGGCGCCCAGCGCGACGGCGGCGACGCCATGTCTACGATCAACCCCGACGACATCGCCTCGATCTCCCTGCTGAAAGGCGCGTCGGCCGCCGCCCTCTACGGTGCGGTAGCCGCCAACGGCGCCATCATGGTCACGACCAAATCGGCCATGGCAGGGCGTCTGGCGGTGAACGTATCGAGCAACACGACCATTGACACCCCGCTCTCGCTGCCCGAATTCCAGAACACATACGGGGCGAACGGCCAATACAGTTGGGGCGACAAACTCGCGTCGAAGGCTCCCGATTACGCCGAGAAGTTCTTCCGTACGGGCTGGACGACCAACAACTCGATCTCGATCAACGGCGGCGCCGAAGACCTGCGAGCCTACTTCTCCTACGGCAACGTAACATCCGGCGGCATCACCCCTGAAAACGACTACTCGCAACACACGCTCAACGCCAAAGTCGGTTTCGACCTTTTCAACGACCACATCAAGGTCGATTTCAACGCCAAATACGTGAACCAGCACATCTCGAACCAGCCGGCCGGCGGTTTCGTCTTCAACCCGCTCGTCGGCACCTACACCTTCCCGCGCGGCGGCGACTGGAACGGCTACAAAAGCAACTTCGAGACCTACAACGGCGAGCTCAACGCCAACGTCCAGAACTGGGTGACTACCACCGACGAGACCAACAGCAAACCCTACTGGCTGCTCAACCGCGAACGCCCCGTCGTCGAACGCAACCGCTACGAATTCGGCGGATCGATCAAATACCAGATCATCGACGGACTTTCGCTCACGGGCCGCATGCGCTACGAGCGCGCCGACGAACACTACGTACGCAACCACTACGCGTCGTCCTACGGCAATAAATACACCTACGGCAAAATGGACGACAACCGCTACTTCAGCGAACAGCTCTATGCGGACCTGCTCGCCCAGTACAACCATACGTGGGACGATTTCTCGCTCAACGCCACCCTCGGCACCAGCATGATGCAGACACGTTCGAACAACGTGAGCCTGCTCTACGAGCAGAGCAAGTTCGTCGCTCCGGGCAACGGCGGCGCCTACTATCCCAACATCTTCAACCCGTCGAATTTCTACAAGAACGGCACGACCATGGGACTGGAGCGCAAACGGCTCAACTCGGTCTTCGGAGCTGTCACGTTCGGCTTCAAAGAGGCGCTCTTCCTCGACGTGACGGCCCGTAACGACTGGTCGTCGGCCCTCGCTTACACCGACGGCTACTCGTTCTTCTATCCTTCGGTGGGCGCCAGCCTTCTGCTCAACCGTTTCGTGGACATGGGCCGGAATATCGACCTGTTCAAATTCCGCGGTTCGTACTCCATCGTCGGCAACGACGTCCCCGTCTACAAGACCAATCCGCGCTATACCTACGGCGACCAAGGCGCCATCAACCCGCCCAAATCGGTGCCGTTCCGCACGCTGAAACCCGAAAAGACCCACTCGTTCGAGGTCGGTTTCGACGGAGAGTTCTTCCAGCACCGTCTGCACGTAAACGCCACCTATTACAAGACCAACACCAAGAACCAGTACTTCGAGGTGACGCTGCCGTGGGAGAGCGGTTACAAATCGCAGTTCGTCAATGCGGGCAACGTCCAGAACCAAGGCTTCGAACTGACGGCCGGCTGGTTCCAAGACTTCGGCAACGAATTCACATGGTCCACCGATCTGAATCTCTCGTACAACGACAACAAGATCATCGAGCTTTTCGACGGTATCCAAGACGGCGTAACGGTCTCCAACTTGGGCGGCGCCAAAGTGATCCTCTATGAAGGCGGCCAGTATGGCGACCTCTACGTCCGCACGCTCAAACGCGACGAGAGCGGCAAACTGGTGACGGAAACCCCCGAAGGCGCCGACTACCAGATCCCCGTAAAAGGCGGCGAGCAGAATTCCGACCTGAAATACATGGGCAACATGAACTCGAAGTGGAACATGGGCTGGAACAACACGTTCCGCTACAAGGACCTGACACTGAGCATGCTCATCGACTTCCGCATCGGCGGCAAGGTCGTTTCGATGACCGAGGCCACACTCGACGGATACGGCGTATCGGAACGCACGGGCCGGGCGCGCGACCGCGGCTACGTGATGCGCGAGGGCATCAAATTCTCGAACGTCAAGGCTTACTACGACGTGGTGGGCGCGACAAGCTTCAACTCGGTCTACAACGTCGAGGATTACGTATACGACGCGACCAACGTCCGTATGCGCGAGATTTCGCTGGGCTACACTTTCCGTAACCTGTTCGGCCAGTCGAAGAACCTGACCCTTGCGTTCATCGCCCGCAACCTTTTCTTCTTCTACAAAGACGCCCCGATGGATCCCGACGTGTCGATGGGTACGGGCAACGGCCTGCAAGGCTTCGATGTCTTCAACCTGCCGACCACGCGCAGCTTCGGTCTGAACGTGAAACTGAATTTCTAATCAAAAGCGTTTACACATTATGAAACTCAAGAATATTCTTAGAAACGTTACCGCAATGGCGCTTCCCCTCGCACTGTTGGGAAGTTGTACGGGAGATTTCGAAGAGCTGAACACCAATCCCTACGAGATCGACCCCGAAGAACTGCCGTTCGAAGCGCAGTTCTCCACTCCCCTCTCGTTCAGTTACCCCACCCACCAGAACCTGTTCCAGTACTGGACCTCGTTGTCGATCGACAACTACGGCGGTTATTTCGAGGTGCCGCACAGCAACTGGACGATGGCGCGTTACGACCTCGCCCGCGGGTTCTGCGGCGGCATGCACGAGAACTTCATGCAGAAAATATTCAACAACACCCGCCGGCTGATCAAACAGTGCGACGCCGCCGGACAGCATGACTTCGCAGCCGTAGCCCGCATCGTCGAAGCGTATAACCTGCTCCAGTATACCGACACCTACGGCCCGGTTCCCTATTCGTCGGTCCTCGCAGCGGACGAACTGGCCGAACGCCCCAGCAGCTACGCCTACGACAAACAGGAAGATATCTACAAGGCGATATTCGCACAGCTGGACAAAGCGCTCGAAGGACTGGATACGGAGACCGCAGGTCTCGCATCGTTCGACTGCTGGTGCAACGGCGACCGCACGCTCTGGAAGAAGATCGCCAACCAGCTCAAGCTGCGCATGGCGCTGCGCATCGTCAAGGTAAACCCCGTCGATGCTGAAAAATACGCCAAGGAAGCCATTCAGGCCGGAGTCCTCGAAGACAAGGACATCCTTATCAACAAGTCCTACTCGAACGAACTGCGCCGCATGATGGACTGGCTGGATTCGGGCATCGGTTCGTCGATCGTAGCGTTCATGAACGGCTACAACGACCCGCGCCGCCCGCTCTATTTCACCACCAACGTCCGCCATCTGGTCAAGAAGACCGCCGAACCGACAGGCGAGAAAGACCAGAACAACGAGGACATATACAACGAAAGCGACATCCTGATCCGCAAGGGAGCGCAATACATCGGAGTTCCCGTAGGCTGCGAATTGGGCAATAAGAACGGCGGCAACGACAACCAGCGCGTCTACTACTCGTTTCTGGCCGGCGGATATGCGACGCCGCAGCCCATCATGTTCGCCGCCGAAGGCTGGTTCCTGCGCGCCGAAGCCAAACTTCGCTGGACCGACGCCGGGCAGCAGAGCGTAAAGGAACTCTATGAAAAGGGTATCGAGGTTTCCATCCGCAACCAGAAGAGCTACCGACAGTCCGACGCCGCGGCAGCATGGACCGAGAAGAAACTGACGGCCCCCGACTGGGCGGCTATCGACGATGCGGCTATCAGCAGCTACATCAACGACGATACCTCCTCACCTGAGGGTTATACGGACCCGTGGAAGCCGGAATACAACTCCGATCCGACCACCAGTATCACGGTGAAGTGGGACGAAGGCGCTTCGAATGAAGAAAAGCTCGAACGCATCATCCCAGAAATGGATCGCCAACTTCCCGCTCTCGACCGAAGCGTGGGCCGATTACCGCCGCACGGGCTACCCCAAACTCTTCCGTCCGAAGCAAAATCTGGCCCCCTCGATCATCGACACGCAGCTCGGCCCGCGCCGCCTGCTGTACAACGAAACGGAACTGAGCTCCAACACCGTCGAGGTGAACAATGCCATCCAGCTGCTGAAGGCTGAATCTTCCGAAGTGAAAGGCGACGGCGACACCGGTGGCACCCGTCTGTGGTGGGACCGCAAGGACAAAGGAAATTTCTAACCCCGCCGATCCGTTTCACTCATAAACCGGGACTCCGTCGTTATACGACGGAGTCCTTTTTTCCATCCGACACATCCGAATCGGGCTCCGGCGCATTTCCGACCACTATCATGCGGCATACCATTTTTTCATGCCCCCGAATGGCTCGTACCGGAAACGGACAGATGATTTGCAAATATCAACTATTTTGTATTCATTTGTAATGAAGATAAAAATTAAGGTTAAAAACTTGTTTTAGTTGTAGCGGTAGCGACAGAGTTGTGAAACACCGTCGCTACATTTTTATTACCGGAAAATAGGCTATATATCAATTATTTTTCGTAATTTGCAGAAAACCATTTTAATCTTATTGCCCATTCGTCATCAAAGCCATCTAACACGGTAACAAGAAATAAAAGGGAAGAAGGTACGAGGCTCATAACCTCGTGCCTTCGTTTTGTATTTAGCACTTAAATCGAATATTTTTGCAAGTTCAAAGAAAATTCCTACCTTTGTTTTTGACAAGGGTTATTTGACAAGATGATTACGCAAAGTAGCGAATTTCGCACATTCTCCAAATCGTTACTAAAACCCCTGTAAAATCTTCTTAAAAGTCTGTTTGTCAGATTGATATATTTATCAACTGATTTATTAAAATAAGCAACAACCCCACGCCTGTATCGTGAAGATACGACGGGAGGGCAATGCCACTTATTCTCTCTATTGTGCTTGGAATTTCCTACGTTCGTCACACGAGAATAAAGTTACACTTCCGTAATTCAATATGTCTCCCACAAAAGTAGAAAACAATCGTCGGAAATGCAACGGCTTTGCACCTCTTTTTTCGAGGTTGTTGCAGATACAAATTTCGCCAAAACAAAATTGCAATCCAACGGCGATACGACTGGAAAGTAAACTTTGTTCTTTGCTTATTGGGATAGTAGGCTTTGTTCTCGGCTTTAAGCCTGCATAAGCCCTCAAAATGTACGTTATATCAGTCAAATACAAACGATTATTGAGTTCCTGTCTGCATAAAGTTCATATTTCTACAAGAGTGATGACATTACAGAACACAATAGTCGTTATTCCAGGCACTTATCGAACTTATTAAGTATCTATCCGCTTTGTTCTTCCGTAAAAGAGAATACCCCTGCCGTCGTGAAACAGCAAGGGTATTTCATAATTTATTCCTGATTAATAATAACATTATCTGTTGTACATATACGCTTTTTAAGTTCTTTGTGGAATACAGTAATACGAGCTTTAAAAAATGCAAAATAATCGTTTGTCCATATTCCAAATTTATCTAAATCAACTATTAGATGAGTTTTCATTGTTTCACTTAAACATTCATTATGCTTTGCAAAAGTTCTCATATATTGACTTGGAGCTTTTGCTCCAATAACTCTTTTATTTAAGTAATCATCTACAATTGTAATATTAGCAATATGATTTGCATAAAAATCTTCGATACCATGCTTAGATAGATACGCCTTAGGAAAAAAATGGTGATAGTTTTTGCTATTAGCTTGTTTTAACCAATCATTGCTAATTCTTACAATTGAGTTATCATTAAATGATTTTGGTTGATGATATGCAAGGATACATAATAATGATTTTATATAACTCCGACTTACACTAAACCATCCTTGACTTTCAATATATTGAGTGCTAATGTCTATAACCCAGTCGTATGTTGGTAGCTGATTGTTAATTATTAAATCGATTTTCTTTATATCTTGAGCTAATTTTGTTTCCACTGATGATGAAAATCGGCCAGATAATGCACATCTCCAAAAATAATCTTGCAAATATCGTTGCATATTTCCAATTGGCTTTTCAGGGTGCTGATAAAAGAAATAGGCAAAGGGAACTATTAACGCATTGTATGGAAGTAAATGACTAACTGGAATTCGGTATGAATTTCGAAAATACTCTATTGCTCGTTCAATAGCATCAATTCCCTTATCCCAACAGGCAATAAATTTATTTTTATCTAATTTTAATATTTGCTTCCGTGTACATTCTTTAGACAATAATATAGATATGGTTTGCAAAACCGTAATATCTGGTATCGTATCATAATTTAGAGGTCGAATAGAATCTATAAAATTGTTAAATTTCTCTGATAGGTCAAAATCTTTTTCTGCATCAAAAGTTTTAGCTACCATAATTTCGAATAAGGATAAAGGTTGTCCGCTAACATTTATTCGAGTAAAAACTTCAGTTGCAACATCTAGAGATGCGTCTTTTAGTGTAATTATTGAAAACAAGTAGCTTCCTATTCTGTTTTTATATTCATCTAATTTTGTATGATATTTTAAATCATATTGTGAAAGATGAGCAAGTCCACCATATATTAAATCAGTAAGTTTAATATATTGCCCTTCCGTTAGGTTCTGAACATCGCATACAACAATTTGCTCGTCGTCTAAAGCCTCTAGATTAATGAATATATTTGAATAATCAACTGTCAAATGCTCTTGGTTTATTTGCGCACCTCTTAAACTAGCAAATAAACTTGTTAACCGTTGTTGGCCATCTAACACAAAATTGACGAAATCACCATTCTCTGGGTTTGGAAGAACAATGCCTCCAATATTCCGAATAGAGCGTAAACGCTCTTTCGTTTTCCAAAAAATAAAAGTACCTATTGGATATCCTTTTATGATACTATCTATTAAATTGGCAGATTTTTCTATATCCCATACAAAATCTCTTTGGAATTGGGGAATTTTTATTAATCCTTTTTCAATATCTCCTATTAGCCCAGAAAAAGTCACGGTCAGAGGTTCAGGTAGTGTCATAATACGAATAATTTAAAATGGTTTATTACAAATATACAAAAACCCCGTCATACGACTAATGCAATGACGGGGTTTTATCAAATTATTCCACAAACCACCTGTATTCTGCATCGCCCTCGATAGCTCTGCCTATACCTGTGATAAGTTCGGTAGCGTTCAGCGAACGGTCGAGGAACGTATCTATGTAGCTCGACTTGTTGGCTCCCGTAAAGAGGTTGTAAACCCTCCAAAGGTCGATCTCTGGATTGTCCCCTCTGGAAAAGTTCTCGTCAGCGTAATACGCCTTTGCAACCGCGTTGATATGGCAGTCTGTAAACTCCATAGCAGGAAGCTGTCGTTTCTTGGCCGTGGGCAGGTATTGATACAACCGCGTCTTGCCGATGAGTTGGGCGAACTGGTGTTCAGTAAGAGTTCGTTCCTGCATCGCGGCCATCCGCTTTACATGGCGTTCGGCATCGTATTCTCGGAACAGGCATAAGGTGGCATCGAACAAGTCCTGCACGCTCATCACCCGCAGTTCGCTTTTGAATCCGTCCGTCGATACACAAAGGTTACAGCACACGAGGTTCTTGAACCCGATGAAGACCTTGAATTTCTCCACCGTCTTCTTGGAATAGAGGTTCTCGTGGTTGTAGGCTCTTACTCCTCCAATCGAGAGGTTCAGCCTGTTCCCTGCCACCTCCTCGTTAATCGTGGGTAGCTCGAAACAGAAAGCCATCCGTTCGTAGTAGATGGTCTTGTCGGTTTCCAAGAGTTGATTCACGGGTTTGTGGATAGCCTCTGGAATCCTTCCCTTGATGATATGGGACACGACGATATCGGGAGCGTCGATTACCTCCTGCGGGAACATACGGTGTGCAGCACCCAGCACCGTTTCGATAAAGCTCTGATGCGAGATGGTTACCTCGTTGTCCTTGCTGAATACGGGAACGATGCAATCCGCTCTCAAATGGGCTATATCGACAGGCTTAGTGTTGGCCTCGATAAAGTGGCGGTTATGACGAACACCCAAAGGAACGATAGGTGTTGCAGGTCGTTCCTCTACGGTCGTTGCCACCTCTGCGGCAGGGTTATCGAGGAAAGGGCTGTCGGAGTTCAGACCGACGGCAAATTCGGGGTTAGGCTGAAACGCTGGGTACATGGTTGTAAGGAGTTAGAGATTGAACACTCGGATTCGAAAGGTTGCACCATTTGAGGATGGCCTGACCGACAGCAGGTGTGATGAGGAATTCGGGACGACCCGTGAATAAGCCCGTGCGGTCTTTGGATGTGGTGGCCTTGTGGTTCATGGCTATATCAAGGACAGCGGTAAATTCGTAATCCACGTTGTCGCGCTGTACGGCTTTCAAGCCCACCTTCTCTGGAACCATCTTACCGTTCTTGTCCGAGAGCACATAATCCTGCTTGGAACGCATCGTGCAGATAGCATGACAAGAGGATGTCAGAATCCGCTGGATAAAGGCGTTCTGACGGGGTGTAACCTTGGCCCAGTTGGCAAAGGAGTTGCCTTGCAGGTTGGCGTGGAAATCCAGCAGATAATCCCAGCAATGGGAGATGCTGTCGATGATGATTACCTCGGCTCCTGCCTGCTCGCAAATACCGATGGCCTCGATGTAGGTTTCGGGGGCATAGTTTTCGAGGGTGAGGACTTGATAACCGCCCAGATGGGCATAAAGGTCTGCCGAGCAGTTCTCGGAATCGATGACGGCGATTTTAGACCAGTCGCCTGTCATTCCGTAAGCGATAAGAAGCGACGAATAGGTCTTGCCGCTGCCTGAAGCTCCCGCCAGAGCAAGCCGCATCTTGGCTGCACGACGCATGGATTGTCTCAATTGCATAACTCTACAAATTAGATGATTAGTAAATGATTAAACTAATCATCCTGTCTGTGGCTTTTGTATTCAGTCTGCAATTTTTCTCGATAATCTGTTATAAAAAATCCCTCCCCGAATTTCGTTTTCCAAACCAAATAGGGGGAGGGGTGTTAATTGGGGTATTTGTTCGTGGGCGGTATACGCATAGGAAACGCAAATCAACATTAAATACCTATTTTGCAGGTACATAATCTTCTCATTGCCTCTTCATAAATTTCTTGGTAATATTCAGACATTCCTCTCCCTTGAGTTTCATGTTCTTCAATTATTGTTTTATGGTCAGAATCAGTTAAGATTCGATTAAAGTAGAGCCATCCCAACAAACGAGGAGTTGTAAGCGTTTTGGATATACCTAAAACAGCCTCACCTAATTTTCTGGCTTTTATATCATCAGTCATGAATGCCAGCTGTGTTTTTCTGGCAAATGCAATGCTTGATAACTCTCCCTTACCTAATTTTTTACGGTTCTCCAATATCTCTATTTCTTGCAAATCACTAATTGACAAATGTTCACATCTAAACCTTTTCTTTCTCGTTTCTTCTTTTAAACGCTGGCGCTGCTTAATTATAATCGGCGTCTCTTTTTTCACGGGTTTATAAAATACTTCATATTCAACAAAAGAAGTATAACACCAAAAAAAGGTCTCATTAATTGTTGCGGTATAAAAACGTGATGAAGACAGTAGATTCAATATTGCACACGTATCTATTACAGAGCATTTATGGATTGTGGAAAAATCGAAATCAATCATATATCTATAATTTCAATTTAAATTGGTCTAACAAATTGGGTAAATCATAAATATCTGTCAGTAACATCTCGGCCAAACGTTCGACAGATATATGCCCATCATAATATGCTTTATGAGAGTACTTTATATAAGTAGGAGTTAATCCTCTCTTTATAGCAGTTTGATAACTTAATGTTATTCTTTCTGTTAAATCCTCAAATTCATAATCCCGCTGTTCAGCTTTGGGAATTTTGATTTGCTTATACTTGTCAAACTCATAATCAGAGATGATCCGAGCTTCTTTTAAGGCTATAAGAAAAGCTATAACATTAACCCTGAATCGATCAGATTGCGTTTTTATAAATTCAGCATTTATAGATGATTTAGGAATCTTGCTAATAATATTTTTCGGCAAAAGAAAATTGCTTGCAAAGGCATCTGCTCTATATTCTCTAAACGGAGAACTTTCATCCTCGGTAGAAAGTGAAACATTGAAATCTATACCATCCATTAAAGCATGGCCTATTTCATGAGCTAAAGTAAAATTCTGTCTATATATGTTTTCATCCGCATTGATCAATACGCATTTTCCTGCCCTGGGATGGCGAATAAACAAACCAGAAATGCCCGAATTGTTCAATTCCATCCTAAAAATATGTATTCCTATCTTCCTTAATTCCTGATATAAATTTTGATAAGCCTTTAAATCAGTATATCCCATATGCAACCGCAACATATTTGCAACATGGATTCCATCACGCTTTTTGATATAATTTTGATCTATATGAGGAGTTTTGAATTGATTGATTTGAAGCCTTAAACAGTCCCAAACAAATTGCTCATTATCGCAAAGGTTTATAAACGTCTGAATTGCATGTTTATCAGCCTTGGAGAAAGTTTTCCCATTTACTCTATATAATTCTTCAACTTGTTCAGATGCAGATAATTTATCATTGCTAATGAAGTATTTGAAATCCTCTTGATAAACATCAGCTAATATTAAAATTTCATCTCCATACGGCTCGACTTTACCAGTCTCAATATCCTGAAGTTTTGATATTGATATTCCAGAAGATGCCGAGACTTCGTTGAGAGTTAATTCCAAATTATTCCGACACCTTTTTAATTTGGTTGCTAATAAATTCGTGTCAAAAGCCATAAAGTTAGATATTAGACTGTTCTACAAAGATAGAGGTTTATTCGATAAAAGATAAGGAGACACTATTAAATTCTACTTTTTCAGATACAATTTCATAAGTTCCAATAAATAGAACAATCCGTAAAATATGTCATTCTCTTATTAAATGGAAAAAGCCCTGCATGCGTTAGCATGAGGGCTGTATATGGATTCTTTATTTGCTGGTTGCTATTCAAATGCAAAACCTTTGAAATCTTCCTTATCGAGTTTGTTTTGCTCTACCTGTTCTATGACTGCATTATATTGTTCCTGCATATCGAGCACCTTTATAAAGTAGGGCAATGAAACCTTTTCGGGCAGGTTTTTGCATCGTTTATCGAGTTGGTAGGTAATGCTTATTGGCTCTGTTCTCGATAAGCCTATTGCATTATACTTGGTAAGCAGTACGGACATAGCCCGTTTATCCCAGTTAGGAATGGCAACACCTTTCGCCTTGCAGAAATCGCATATCTCCTTATAAATCCCTGCATCCGTCTTTCTAACTGCTGAATTGATAAAATAACCTGCTGTCAGTTCATAGCCGTTAGAAATAGGCTTTATAAGCCTTAATTGCAGGCATTCATTTAATAATGCAGTGGTCGTATTTCTCGATAATCCGATACCCTTTGCAATTTGGGATATACTTCATTGAATGGTATCCGTATTATTAAGGCAGATTGCCTTTAATAAGAGCAGAAAGCCTGCAATCTTGGCGGGATAGTTCCTCTTAAAGTAACTGTTATCGAGGAAGAAATAGTTGCTCTTTTCTGGCTTTATATAATAGGAATTTCGCTTTATAAAACCTCTGTCTGCATCTTCTTTAATGGTAGTCTGCACGGTCAGATAACCTGCGTCTTTTAAGCGTTTAATGCTCCGTCGTATGGTTCGTTCATCCAATCCCGTCAGTAAGGATAGTTTTTCCTCTGTTATATGGGATATGTTGGTCTTGTGATTGGAACAACATTTAATGGTTGCTCACACGTAAATATCAATAGGCTTACTGTTGCCCGTCTGAAAGTTCACGATTGATTTGGGGATTACGGTATAATTCATCGTTAGCAATGGAATTTTGATTGTTCGTAAATATGATTTCTTTTAAGTGTAGCAGTTTTCGAAAGCAGGCAATGCCGTAATGGTCTTTGGCCTGTTTACGGTTATCGAATCACCTGCGGTCTTTAATGTGGTAGTACATGGTCGGTACGACTTTAATAGGTAGTGTATAAGTAGGTAATGTATATATAGGACACTTTTGAGCAACTGCTATCCGTTATCGTAAAACCTACTATCTCTTTAATTGGAATCTTCCATATTTTCTGATTCTGGATCTATACTTATAAAGGGAATCTTCATTTCGTACTCAAAAAATATGCGACTATCGACCAAAGACAAGGACAGCATATAATGCCGTCCTTATCCGTCCTATAACATATTTTCTATGGAAGAAACAAGAATTACCCTTGTACGTGAAATGATATGCAAAGGTATAAAGCATTTTATCAAAATCCAAATATTTAACATAATATTTTACAAAAAAATTAATCGAAGTCTTATGGTTGCTGTTCTTGCAGGCTTTCATTATCTTTGAGTAACCGAAAACTTTACGATTATGGGCTATACAACACCTCAGAATTGGAATGATGAAGCTATGGAATATGTCAATAGACTGACTGACAAAATCAATGTCGGTTGGGATGGCGAGGACTATTGTTTGAGCGACTGGAATTTGCGGTTTCTCTCCCGAATGAATAGAGAGGTAATAAAACCGCCGTTCACATATCAAGCATTCCTCGATAATAAAGACATTATCGCTACATTGGAGGGGTACGAATTGGATGTTGAAAAATTCTGGTTTGCCCTGCTGTATATTTACGATATTACAATGGATTTTGGAATAAATGCAGCGGATGCCAGTAAGACAGATTATGATATATTGGTTGAAATTGAAGATTATCTGGAGAATCATCCACAAGCCGTTCTTTACCTGTCAGACGATAAGGAGTTGCGCAAAAGCGAGCGTTACGAGACAAACAGCCCTGTGATATTGGTGAATCTACGTCGTTTTGTAAAACGAGAACTTGAAAAATATGAAAAACCACCACAATTAAAGGTATGGACGCATGATATTATGTGCAGGAATTACACAGAATCGTTAGGTGCGGCTCAACAGCAGGTGTTGATGTACAAACTATTTAAGGTATTGTTCGATGTCCTCGGCATGCCCGATTTGAGAGCCAAGAAAGGCGAGACCGTATCGTACAGTAAAATGCTTCTTCTCTTCCGCATCATCTATTTTTGTCGATTGACTACCAACGAATCCTTTACATTCGATAGCTCCTCGCTGAAAGGTGTTCTGAAACAGTATGGAGATTTCAATTTCAACCAACGGCATCCCAAGACCTATGAAGGAGGTTTGAAACTCCCCAAAGAAGAGGGTGAGTAAATCGGCCTGTGTTTTACTCCCTAATAAGGGCTGAATTTCTATCGACCTTTGTGGTGTCGGGAGGGCGTTCCTCTCGATGCTCCAGCCAGAGGGCGATGGTCGGAAGCAAATAGAAGCCCCTCCGTAAAGGACGGAGTAATACACTGCTATGAAAAAGATGAACATCACCATCGAAAACGAAGTACGCCAGTTTGCATTTGTCAAGGGCAACCGCGCGATCAACACCAAGACGGTTAAGGCCAAAGAAAATTCCATTAAGGAGTACGGGCAGTTGTCACCCATCACAGTAGTTAAGGGAGAGGATGTCTACCTTATGGACGGTCATCTGGTAGACCTCGATGGGAACGACATTCCCGATGACCAGACCGAAAACTACTATGCCGTGCTGGACGGTCAGCACCGATTGGTTGCCTATCTGAATTTGAAACTGAATCTGGATGACCTCGTAATTTGTGAGCCGCTGAATGTCGAAATGTCGATTGCGGAACTGATTGCAGAAATGAATATCTGCACAAAGACGTGGACGGGTACGGATTATATGGCGGCTCCTGCAATGATGCTTGGCAATAAAAATGAGGTCTTTGAATTTGCGATGTACCTCCGTAGCAAAGGCTGTCCGCTGGCAACCATCTCTCTCTGGTGTACGGGAGCAAACTCCCTCAAGCCGAAAGACCTTGTGGCCTGTGTCAAGAGTAAGGAACTGCCCAAAGCATTTGTAGAGGCAGGATGGTATGAACGAAGTGTCAAATGGAATGAGGCCGCACAAGGCAAATTTCCAGATACGTTCTTGGCCAAAAAGTACCTGATTACCCACCTCTCCAAGAAATTCAGCAATGCGGCAGACCCTACGGCGTTTACTGTTCAGATGGTGGAGCAAATCAATCGACTGACTGCCGAACAAGCGCAAGAGATTATGAAACCCCAAACAGGAGAGGGGCTGTCACGGGAACAGGCCACATATGATATGCTGGAAAAACACCTCGGATAATGAGGAGGCCACCCATCATTAGGAAAAAAGGAGGTCGGTTACCATATTGGCCGCCGACCTCCAAACTCCTATAACAAGTGTTGCATTGCCGCGTCAATTTGGCTGTTCTCGAAACTATCTAAGTAAATCTGTGTCGTGGATAGGTCTGAATGTCCCAATGATTCGGAAATGATGGCAATATTCACTCCCGACCTTTTCAGCACGGTGGCGAACGTATGCCGAGCGACATAGGTAGTCAATGGCATTTCCAATCCTATCTGCTCACCCAGCGTCTTTAACTCCCGATTGACTTTCCGCAGAACCTTGTGTGTGCGGTTGAAAATCTGTTGTGCTGTCTTGTGTTCCGTGCGGTCGAGAATAGGGAAGATATAATCTTCTTGTGCGTGGTTGGCCTTGCTGTATTTCTCGATAATCCGCATGGCGTTCGGGACGAGTTGAAAGGACAGCAATTTCTGCGTTTTATGGCGGGAGTAGTAAATCCTGCCATCCACAATATCGCAGTAGCGCAGGGTAGCCATATCTGTAAAATTGATGCCTGCCGTGTAGTAGGAGAATAGAAATATGTCCCGTGCAAACTCGGCATAGTCCGTCCTATAATTAGGGGCTATCTCCAACGCAACGAGTTTCTGTATATCCTCTTTCGTGATGGCTCGCTTCCTCGTCCGTGTCCATAGGCTACCGACCTTGTATTTTGCAAATGGATTTATCTTTTGGAGAAACAAACCCTCTGCAAGAGCCTTGTTATAGGCGGCCTTAAAGATGGCAAATTTCGTGGCTATGCTGTTGTTTACATTGCCCTCTTTACGCAGGAACAATTCAAAATCACGCAGGAACGCTAAATCTATTTCATCGAACCGAGTGTTCAGCGACCTAAATTCAGACAGGCGGGAGAGTAGGGAACGGTGTTTGGATGCCGAGCCGTATTTGCCGAGCGTTTCAAGTCTTTCTATCGTTTGTTTTAGATATTCGCCTATGGAACAATTCAGTCGTTTGCTGTTCTGCTCAAAGAGATTTTCAAAGGTTACGGGAATATCCATAATCTCTAAACGTTGGATTATCTTCTCGTACTCTTTTACTTTGGCTGTTATCTGAAACTGAATATTGTCCCTGTCGGGGCAGTCGTCTGTTACCTTTTGTGCTTCTGCATCCCAATGTTTAAGCGCAACGGAAACGCCCAATCCGACTACCTTTTTGCGTTTGCCCTGAAAGAATAAAAGGCACAATGGAGAGGTGGAATTTTTATAAATAATTTCTTTTGGAATATTTTTATCTATTTTACACTCTTTAGGCAACTTAAAAATCTCTATTCTTCTCACCTCATTATTTAATTACTAAAAATGATATTAATTCAAAATC
>OGZD01001294.1_pt1 | contig 20379 bp, 19 predicted proteins | sample 1576701 | NCBI WGS metagenome assembly OGZD01 (sample SAMEA3541487, study PRJEB24748) | human gut metagenome | biome: human gut; feature: human-associated habitat; material: faeces | place: China | collected 2012
ACAGTAACTATGTGGCTTTCAGCCACTTTCACGGCTGATCCGTGAATAATCTAGGTTTAATATTGTCTTCTTCATTTGGTCCGTTCTCTCTCACCCCCTCTCGTCCTCTGTTGCGAACAGGTATTCTAATGTGTGTTCTGGGAAAAAGTGATCTCTAATTCTCACACATGCTGAATATTCCCACGGCACTTTACCATTGAATCTCGAATGAATCGTTCTATATGAAACTCCCAGATATGTTGCAATTTCAAGGCGAGAGACTTTTTTCTTTTCATCTCAGCCTCAAGATTATCAATTTTTACCGTGCACAACTTTTTCACCTCCTTCAAATTGCGCAATTCTGCAATTCATACCTTTACTATATTGCATTATTGCGCAAATATCAACATATTATTTGCAGAATTTTGCAATTCTGTGTTTACTTTTTTGGCGCAATATTGTAATATCATCGTAGGAGGTATACACATGGATCAAAGAGCTGAATTACTACGGAAATTGATGGACTCAAAAAACATGAAGGTTTCTGATATTGTAAAGATATCTGGTCTTCCCTACTCTACAGTAAAAGCAATCTTAGAGCGTGGGGCAGAAAAAGCCGGTTATATAAATGTTTGTAAAATATGTAATGCTTTAGGAATTACCGCGGATGAATTGGAGCGAATGGTTGCAGAAAATAACTATCAACCTACCACCATCGCCGCCCACTTCGACGGTGACGATTTCACAGAGGATGAGCTGGATGAGATCCGCCAGTTCGCTGAATTTGTTAAGAATAGAAAGAAATCATGATCCCCAGAAAGGAGACGCACATGACAACTACAGAATTTATTCAGTTCCTGCTGGAACGTTTTCAAATAGAATGGAAGCGCCGTGACCGCTCCGGAATCTACGGTCTCACTCAGCGCTTACTTGCTTATAACTCCAATAAAATCGAAGGCAGCGCTCTGACGGAAGAACAGACGGCATCTCTCTTTGATACCGGCACACTTCCAAAATCAGATGATTATTATCGTACAAAAGATGTAGAGGAAATGAACGGACATTTCTTAATGTTCAATAAGATGTTAGAAACAATTGACCAGCCTCTCAGCCAGGAACTGATCAAACAGTTCCACTATGAACTGAAAAGCGGTGTCTTTGAGGATCGCGCCAACGGGTATGCGATCGGTGACTACAAGAAACGTCCGAACATTGTCGGTATGTATGAGACAGTTCTTCCAAGCAAAGTTCCGGAAGAAATGGGAAAACTGCTCTCCTGGTATTCCTCCCAGGATGTCACTCTTGAAATTCTGGCTGAATTTCATGTTCGCTATGAAAGCATTCATCCTTTCCAGGATGGAAACGGACGCACTGGTCGAATGATCCTTTTCAGGGAATGCCTGCGTCATAATCTTTCACCGTTGATCATAGAGGATGCTCACCGGCCGGAATATCTGGAAGCGTTGAAAGAATATCGTGAAAACGGATCCGTGGCAAAAATGTGTTCTCTATTCCATCTGGAACAGGATTATTATCGGAACCGCTGTCAGTATTTTATGGAGGAATAATTTTTACGGAGGCTCTTATGAATTCATACGAATATCTACAGGAAGAAGCCCGCGAAGATGGAGTCAATGTGATCGACTATCCTTTCGACAACAACCGAATCCGCGGTCTGTATTGTGATGGTACGGTAGCTATCCGTCAGGATATGACCACGGTAGAAAAGTCCTGTGTTCTCGCGGAAGAGCTTGGTCACCACCGCATGACAGTCGGCAATATTTTAGATCAGAATGATGTGGCTAATCGCAAACAGGAACATCTTGCAAGGCTGTGGGCCTACGACCGTCGGATCGGACTCTCCGGGATCATCCTGGGATACCGGAACCATTGCCATAACTTGCATGAATTGTCAGAATGTCTGGAAGTGTCAGAAGAATTTCTGAACGAAGCCTTGGAATGCTACCGGGAAAAATACGGCTGCTACACAGAGCTGGATGGATATGTGATCATGTTTGAACCGCACTTGGCGGTGATGGAAAAGATATAGAACGAACCTTGAAAATAATATACTTACCCGGGGAACCGAAGGGGCGATTATGTCAGCCGCCGGACACGAAAGTGAAAGGAGGCTGGTGCTGATGGTTACATATTCTGATCTGTTTCAGTTTGTAATTATGCTTTGTGCTGTAATAACCCTCGTTGCTTATTTTACACACAAAAAATAGCGCCCTCGTCCTGGTAAGATAAGGCGCTATTTTTTAGGTTGATGCTTGCCGGCGGCTAGGTGTACTCTAGCTTTCGGCTCTCTCGTTAAGTATATTATACAGGTCCGGAAATAATTTGTCAAATCACATAAATAGAAAAACCGCCCGGTGTTACCAGCACCGAACGGATTTTCATAGATTTTCTCTTGCCGGATGCTCCGGAAAGATATAATCAGCCTGAACAACTGAATTATATCATCTTCCAGGCATCTCGGCAAGGGGTGTATTTTTTATACCTTTTTCTGGAGGTGTTATATGAAAAAAGTCGCTATTTACGTCCGGGTCTCCACCCAGGAACAGGCCGTTGAAGGATATTCCATTTCGGAGCAGATCGACCGGCTTACAAAATTCTGCGAAGCTCATTCCTGGAAGATCTATAAAGTATATACGGATCCGGGCTTTTCTGGCGGAAATATGAACCGTCCATCTCTCCAAAAGCTCTTTGCTGATTGCACACAAAAACGTTTTGATACCGTTCTTGTCTACAAACTGGATCGATTATCCCGTTCCCAGAAAGATACCCTCTATATTATCGAGGACCTTTTCCTTACAAACCATGTGGATTTCATCTCCATGTCGGAAAATTTTGATACCAGTACCCCGTTTGGGCGGGCCATGATCGGAATTTTAAGTGTCTTCGCGCAGTTAGAGCGGGAACAAATTAAGGAACGAATGGCAATGGGACGGGAAGGGCGGGCAAAGCAGGGAAAATGGCACGGCGGCGGAAATGTCCCAATCGGCTATGACTTTATTAACGACTATCTTATCCCGAACGAATACGAAGCAGCGCAGGTTAAACAGATCTTCGATCTGGCGATCCGCGGATATTCCTATTCTGATATTGCCCGCTCCATGTCTGGATACACTACCAAATATGGACCTTATAAAGTTGGTTATAATACGATTTCTTTAATACTGCAAAATCCTATCTACATTGGAAAGATAAAAACAAATACTGGATATATTAACGGGATCCACGAACCACTTATAGACGAAACCACATTTAATGAAGTTCAGAAAAAGGTTACCCAGATCGCTGAATACTACAAAAAAGAACATACCGGGCACTACGGTCAGTATCTTCTCTCTGGGCTATGCCGATGTGCTTCCTGTGGGGCCACATATTCTGCTCATTATGTAGGCACGAAAAAGCATCGCTATAAATATTACAAATGTCGTAATCGTGCTTACAACTGGCGTGATGGATCTCCAAAATGTATGTCTCCCAACATAAGAGTCGAGGTCTTAGACAATGCTGTTTTAAATGAAATCCGTCATCTCCAGCTGGATCCTGATTATTTTGATGAAGTTTCCAATTCCCCCGCTGCGGACTCTTCATCTCTTGTTGAAACATTAAATAAACGTCTGGAAAATATACAAAAGCAAATTGCCCGCACGATCAGGCTCTACTCGCTTGGTTCAGTCGAAGAAAAGGATATAGAAAATCAGCTGCAGATCCTCTATTCCGAAAGAGATACCCTCTCTCTTGAAATTGAGAATGCTACAGCTGATCAGAAAGATACTGCCGATGTGAAAAGTATCCTGTCCATGTCCAACATTGATGAATTGGATGATACCGAAAAGCACAATCTCGTCTGCCTATTGATCAATCATATAATGATCAATTCAAATGGAGATTTTGAGATTCATTGGACCTTTTAGGTTATGAGTGAATATCGTCGATCGCCTTACCAATATCATGTCTCATATACTTATTCTCAAATGATATCCATTCCGTAGCCTCATAAGCCTTCTTTCTGGCTTCCTTCAGATCTTTTCCGGTGGCGGTCACACCGAGGACACGGCCGCCGTTGGTGACGATCTGACCGTTTTCGTTGAATTTTGTGCCGGAGTGGAAGACATAGTAATCGTCTTTTCCCTTGAACTTCTCAAGTCCCTCGATCGGGAATCCTTTTTTATACTCTACCGGGTAGCCGTCGGACGCTAAGATCACACATACTGTCGCGCGGTCATTGTCGAACTTTAAGTCGACCTGATCGAGCGTTCCGTCGATACATGCCTCGAAGACGTCCACAATATCGTTTTCCAGTCTTGGGAGAACGACCTGCGCCTCCGGGTCGCCGAATCTCGCGTTGTACTCCAGGACCTTCGGGCCGTCCGGGGTCAGCATGAGACCGAAGAAGATAACTCCCTTGAACGGTCTTCCCTCTGCCTTCATGGCGTCAACGGTCGGCTGGTAGATATATTTCTTACAGAACTCGTCGACTTCCTTCGTGTAGAACGGGCTCGGAGAGAAGTTGCCCATACCGCCGGTATTTAAGCCCTGGTCGCCGTCCTTCGCACGCTTGTGATCCTGGGCGGAGCTCATGATCTTCACGATATTTCCGTCCACGAAGGACAGTACGGATACCTCACGGCCTGTCATAAACTCCTCGATGACGATCTCATCACCCGCGGAGCCGAACTTCTTATCCATCATCAGGGTCTTAACGCCCTCTTTTGCCTCTTCCAATGTCTGGCAGATCAGAACGCCCTTTCCAAGCGCAAGACCGTCTGCCTTCAGTACGATCGGCATCTTTGCGGTCTCAAGATACTCCAGCGCCTTTTCCGGGTCTGTAAATGTCTCATAAGCCGCTGTCGGGATATTGTACTTCTTCATAAGGTCCTTGGAGAATGCCTTGGAACCCTCGAGGATCGCCGCGTTCTTTCTCGGTCCGAATACACGGAGTCCCTCTTTCTCGAAGACATCAACGATTCCGCCTACAAGCGGATCATCCATACCTATCACGGTAAGATCGATCTCTTTTTCTTTCGCGAAAGCAACTAATTTATCAAATTCCATGGCACCGATCGGCACGCACTCCGCTACTTCAGAAATACCTGCATTGCCCGGTGCACAGTAGATCTTATCGACCTTCTTGCTCTGTGCGACCTTCCATGCGATCGCATGCTCTCTTCCGCCGCTGCCAACGATGAAAACCTTCATTCGTTTTTCCTCCTGCTTATCAGTGAAGCCGTTCCTGTATACGCCCCGCGCAGCCAGGAACGGCTGTCTTCTATCCTGTATCAGATCTCTCCGTTTGCGATCATGTCGATGGCCTTCGGCAGGATCTTCCACTCTGCCTGTTCCATGACGCGGTGCTGAAGGACCTCCGGCGTGTCACCTTTTTCCACTTCAACAGCCTTCTGTAAGATGATCGGACCGGAATCCATTCCCTCGTCCACAAAATGTACCGTCGCACCGGTGATCTTTACACCTCTCCGAAGAGCAGCCTCATGGACCTTCAATCCGTAGAAGCCGACACCGCAGAAGGACGGAATCAAAGACGGGTGGATATTGATGATCTTATCTCTGTATTTTTCGATCATGGCTGCAGGGATCTTCACGAGATATCCTGCCAGCACGATGAGGTCCAGCTCATAGGAATCGATTTTAGCAACCAGTGCCTCATTGAACTCCTCCCTGGACGCAAAATCCTTCGGTGAAAGACACTCAGCCGGAATCCCATGCTTTTTCGCGCGCTCCAAAGCAAACGCGCCTGCGTTGTTGCTGATGACAACCTCTACCTTCGCATTGCGGATCGTTCCCGCGTCGATGGCATCTAAGATCGCCTGAAGATTCGTTCCTCCGCCGGAAACAAGAACGCCGACTCTTAACATAAGGTCACTCCCTTTTCTCCTGCCTCGATGGATCCGATGATGTATGGGATATCTCCTGCTGCCTTCATGGCTGCCATCGTTGTGCGGACATCTTCCTCAGCGACTGCAACGACCATGCCGATTCCCATGTTGAAGGTATTGTACATGATCTTCTCATCGATCTCGCCCTTTTTCTGCATCAGCGGGAAGATCGGCGGGATCTGGTAGCTGTCTTTATGAATCACAGCGCGGACGCCATCCTTTAACATACGCGGAACATTCTCGTAGAAGCCGCCGCCTGTGATATGGCTGCATGCCTTTACGGTAACGCCTGCTTTTTTCACGTTCTTTAAAGCTTTCACATAGATTCTTGTCGGAGCGAGAAGTGTCTCACCAAGAGTCTTTCCAAGCTCGTCGTAATATGTATTTAAGCCCTCCGCAGTCATCTCTTTCTCAAATACCTTGCGGACAAGAGAGAAACCGTTGGAGTGAACGCCTGTGGAAGCCATTCCGATCAGCACATCACCCGGCTGAAGATCCTCACCTGTGATCATATCCTTTTTATCGCAGACGCCAACGGAGAAACCTGCAAGGTCATACTCATCCTCTGCCATAAGACCCGGATGCTCTGCGGTCTCACCGCCGATCAGGGCAGCTTCAGACTGGAGACAGCCTTCCGCAACACCTTTTACGATATCCGCGATCTTTTCCGGATAGTTCTTGCCGCATGCAATATAGTCTAAGAAGAATAACGGCTCACCGCCTGCACACGCGATATCGTTGACACACATGGCAACTGCGTCGATACCGATGGTGTCATGCTTGTCCATGATCATCGCAAGTTTCACCTTTGTTCCACATCCGTCAGTACCGGAAAGAAGGACCGGCTCCTCCATATCTTTGATCTTTGCGAGGGAGAATGCACCGGAAAATCCGCCAAGACCACCTAAAACTTCCTCACGCATGGTCTTCTTAACATGCTCTTTCATCAGTTCTACAGACTTGTAACCAGCCTCGATATCAACTCCGGCTTTCTTGTAATCCATATGTATTTCCTCCTGGAGAATCTTATGTTCTCGGACATTCTCTGCACATTCTGCATGCTGCATGCGCGATCATGTCCCGATTTCTATATTTTTTATGCTTATATGAGTTTACACTGTGTCTTCATCAGACCCTGCTGGAAACACAATGCCCGGCAGCTACTCCCTTTTCTGTCTGCGGGAACTCTATTTTTAATATCTCTATTACTTGTCATTTTTTCATGGAAGCAAGATACTCTTTGTATCCGATCTTGTCGAGCTTCTCAGCCTTGCTCTCAACTTCCGTCTTCATCTTCTCGGAATAAGCTTTTAATTTTTCAAGGAGTTCCGGATCGGATGCCGCAAGGATCTTTGCCGCAAGGATTCCGGCGTTCTTTCCTCCGTTGATCGCTACGGTCGCTACCGGGATTCCGGACGGCATCTGTACGATAGAATAGAGGGAATCCACGCCGCCTAAGTCAGAAGTCTTCATCGGGATTCCGATGACCGGAAGCGGAAAGATCGCTGCGCACATACCCGGAAGATGAGCTGCCTTGCCTGCGCCGGCGATAATGACCTTCATGCCTTTGCTCTCGGCGCTCTTCGCGTACTCGAAAAATGTATCCGGCTCTCTGTGAGCGGAAATGATCGTCATTTCAAAATCAATACCAAACTGTTCCAGTACCTCGGCAGCCTGTGCCATGATCGGCATATCAGAGTCACTGCCCATTACAATTCCAACTTTTGCCATTGTTTTTTCTCCTTATGAGTGTAACGATTATTGATAAGTAATTCTAATAAATAGCTTTTTAGTAACAATACTTCCTTATCAATCATAATACAAGGTTTTTTTATGCGCGTCAAGTAGGAATCCGTAGATTCTGCCAACTTCATGCAGTGATGTGATACTGCAAAATATAATATTCTTCCTATCCATCGGTCTGTCAGCGGCTTTTCCTGGGACCACAAGTGTCCACACTCAGTGTAATTATGTAAAAACACCCTGAAATACATAAATGAATTACATATTTCAGGGTGTCCTGTCATCAGCTGCATAACCACTGTGCTCATAATTTTCTCTATGCTATTCCGGTTTTGCAGTCTGATAAAACTTTTTGTAACGATTCTGTATCTTCACAGTTACAACTTTTTCTTATTTTTCATCCAGCGGCCTATTTAATTCATCCAGCCCCGCCAGAACAAACCTTCCGTCCAGAATGATATCTGTCTTCGTTCCGTCTGTATGGACTGCGGAAATTCTCTCCAACTCCTTATATGGAATCGTGATATCCGTGTGGACGCCGAAGTACGCCTTCGAGACATCTTCCTTCCTTAATATAGAAACTTCGTTGTCTCTCGCGATCATCTCCTTGCCGTCCGGATTGTACATCGGGCTGTCCTCAGACCAGCTGTAGCAGGTGTCGCCAACTGCAAAGTGCGGTCCCATCTTCTCGACGATAAGGATCGGCAGGCGGTCCAGAATTCCAAACTTCTCCGCCATGGCGTAGGCCGTCGTGTTCGTTCCGATGGCAAACTCGCCGAGGGGCAGCGTCTCATGACCGTTCATGATTCCCTGCACGATGAGACGGTGTCCGGCTTCCTGATCGATCACTCCATTTTCCACGAAGTTATCGCATACCGCTGAAACCACACGGCCGTCCTTGAATTCCATGCGGAGATTCCGGTACTGGATATCTCCGATATAAACCGTTCCCACATTTAAGATTCCGTTCGTTCCCGCAAGCTTCGGGGAAGTGAACACCTCGCCAAGCGGAATATTTACATCCGCCACACAGTTCTCAAACTTCGTCTGCTTTTCCGGGTTGGAAATCGCAGCTAGCTGGACCTGCATGTTCGTCTGGTTCTCCCCTTTTCCGGTAATCTCCACATACTCCGCCGTATCGAGAACATCAATGATCTTCTGCTGCATGTCACGGTAAAGTTCGTAATCCAGGGTGTTGATCCGGATCGTCTCCTTAAAGATCTCCGGGAACAGTTCCCCGATTGCCGGAACCGGGAACGCGATGATCGTAAAGCTCGTCTCATCCCCCGGAATATATTCGTTCACCACCGTCATAGAGAGATTCCTGTACTCCAGATAAAGGTTCTGCTGTTTCTCCGTAAACGCCCATGCCTCCGGCTTATTCACTGGCTCAAAGCCCGGCTCGCCGAAGGTCTCGATGACCGCCGGTCCCGCGTAAGCGGCTGCGTCCTCTTTATACTGCTCGTAGGCCGTCTTTAAGACACCGATCTTCCGGTCACGGAACGCCTTATCCATATAGACTGCGCTGTCATAACGATGGTCATAATCATACTGTCTGTTCGGGGAAGAGGATGCGTATCCGCTGTGTCCTGCCGGATTCCGGTTGATGCTGCCCACAGCACTTCTGCAAAAGATCACCGAAAGCCCCGCTGACTCGAAATTTTTTACTGCCTGGCGTACCATGCGTTCAAAACCGATCGGATAACGCACTGACACCGTCTTCTTCTTCGAAAGATCTCGGCCCATGACCTCAAATCCACGGATATATCCGTCAGTATAGGTATCTGCCATCTTCCTGATCTCTTCCTCCGGCAGGCTGTTTAAGAACGCCGCTGTCTTCTCCTCTTCCGGGGAAATATACGCACCGAACCGGTAGAGATACGAGAGATCGGAAAGGTCACTCTCCATGATGATCTTTTTCGCGAAGTCAAGCTTTGGATCCACGCCTTCCTGTACACGGTAAGTCAGAGTCACATCACAGTAGTCGCTGGCGCTCCAGTAGAGCACGTCCTTGATCTCCTTCGCTGCCGGAAGTGTCTCGCCCTCAAAGAGATTGTAGATCTCGATCAGTGCCTCGTTTCCGATCACGAGATCCAGAACACGTCCCTCAAACGCGTAAATGATATCCCCGCGGATCTCCGCATAGAGATAGGAAAGAAGCTTTCCGTACTCCTCCCCCAGTGTCTTCACCGCGTAAGCCGGATTCGTATAGCTTGTCTCATAGTTTTCAGGAAGAACATCCGCATAAAGCTTATGGTTTAACGTTCTTCCCTCTTCCAGTGTCATCTGATCCAGGCTTCCGTCCTCTTTCGCCTTTAAGACCTCGCCGCACTGGATAATGAACTCTGTCACTTTTCTAAAATAATCCCGGTAGTTTTCCGGTACCGTCTCTTCCGTCAGAATTTCCTGGATCCGCGCCATGGAAAGGTCATAGCGCTCTCTGATCAGATCTTGTTCCATGTGTCATGCCTCCATTTCACGTTCATTTTCCGCACCTGAAAAAGATGCGCTCCGGACCGCTATTCCCGGTTCCGCCCTGTCATCTTTACAGCGCAAACACGATCATCAGTACCCACACCAGCAGCAGGATCCCCGCCGCCGCAAGGCTGATCTTCGCCAGAAGATAATTCTTCTCTTTCTCCATCATGGCAAATACACCATAGACCACCGATGACACCGCAATGATAATACTGCAAAAACCCAGAGCCGCAGCCGCAAGCGGTGCATTCCCCTGGGTATAGTACGAAAAGCTGATGGCGGCGGCATAAAAGACAAGTGCCGCCGCTGCGAGCCCTGCCGCCACAAAACTATTCTTTGCAAACGGCTTTTTTATATACGATACTTTATTTCCGATTCGTTCCACTGTATCTCTCCCAAACGCCTCTCGCAAGGACAAAAATAATATACCCGGCAAAACCACCGATGGTATTTAAGAGCAGGTCATCCACATCAAAGCTTCCGACTTTGCCGACAAGCTGCATCGTCTCCACAAGAAGACTCATGGCAAAGCTTAAGAGTACTGTGATATACCAGTGTCTCGTCCGCACCCAGATGACCGGCAGAAAAAAGCCAAAGGGCATAAATGCCAGCACGTTGCCGAAAATATTCAAGAACACCGCGCGCCAGCCAAGAATGTTCCTGTATAAAAGAAAGCGCCGAATCTCTTTAAAAAGGGTCAGGTTGTAGGAATATTCGGCCCTCACATCGGGGCTGCGCCCCATTTCTTCGGCAAAAAACAGGAAATATGTCAGCAGAACCAGATACAGGACGAAAAGAACCGCCCCGAGAATCCGATGTCTGTGTTTTTTCATTTTTAAAATTCTCCATTTCCACCAAAACAGGGGTCCTGTTTCGTGGTCCTTCTCTCCGGATACTCTCCGAATTTTTAAGCAGGAAAGGAGATGCCGCCATAAAGGCCACATCTCCCACTCCGTTCATTTCACTTTTCAGGCATGCTTCACCGCTCTTTTTGTTTTCACAGCCGCGTTAAAACCGCCCTGATCCGATTAAAACGTAATCTCAGATTTTCTCTTAAGAAGCAGTGCCCCGTTCACGATCGCGATGATTCCGGCAGCAAGTCCGACAGAGGCAACGATAACTCCAACCGCGATGCTCGCTGCCCCTGTGTTTCTCATGGTCTTATAAATCTTTTCCATAAAACCGCTCCTTCTTATTTTACGCCATACTGCTCATAGTATGCGTCGATCGCAGCTTTTAATGTGTCGTCGATGATAACTTTTCCCTTGTACTCTTTATTGTAGAGGTGCTCAACAACTTCCTTCATGGTTACGATCGCTGTTGTGCGGAAACCGTATTTCTCCTGGATCTCGGTAAGAGCGGACTTCTCGCCTTTACCTCTCTCGCAGCGGTCTACGGATACAACAAGGCCGAGAACATCGACATCGCCCTGTGCCTTGATGATCGGAAGTGTCTCCTCGATGGAAGTGCCAGCTGTTGTCACGTCCTCAATGATAACGACCTTGTCACCGTCAGCGATCGGGCTGCCGAGAAGGATTCCCTTGTCACCGTGGTCTTTTACTTCTTTTCTGTTGGAGCAGTACTTGATGTCCGCGCCGAAGTGCTCGCTGATCGCCATGCTTGTTGCAACGGTCAGCGGGATTCCCTTGTAAGCCGGTCCAAAGAGAACATCGAAGTCTGTTCCGAATGTATCATTGATTGCCTTCGCGTAGTACTCGCCGAGCTTTCTGAGCTGGGCGCCTGTGCGGTAGAATCCTGTGTTTACGAAAAACGGAGTCTTTCTTCCGCTCTTTGTTACGAAATCTCCAAATTTTAATACGCCGCAATCAACCATGAATTCAATAAATTCCTGCTTGTACTTTTCCATGACCTAAAAACTTCCTTTCAAAATAATATTCTTAGTGCACAGCACCAATTAACTCGTGGATATCTTCCACACCGTACTTCTTCATGTACGCCTCGATGCCCTCGATCACCTGGATCGTCGTATCCGGGTTGATGAAATTCGCGGTTCCGATGGACACTGCTGTCGCACCTGCGAGGATGAACTCCAGCGCGTCCTCAGCCGTCATAATGCCGCCCATTCCGATCACCGGGATCTTCACAGCGTTTGCGACCTGATATACCATGCGGACAGCCACCGGTTTGATCGCCGGGCCGGACATACCGCCGGTCTTGTTTGCCAGGGCGAATGTGCGCTTGTTGATATCGATCTTCATTCCCGTGATGGTGTTGATCAGAGATACTACATCAGCTCCGCCTGCCTCAACGGCTCTCGCCATCTCAGCGATATCCGTAACGTTCGGGGAGAGCTTCATGATCACCGGCTGCTTTGCGACCTTCTTTACCGCCTTTGTGATCTGTTCCGCGCATTTCGGATCCTGGCCGAAGGCGATTCCGCCCTCTTTTACGTTCGGGCAGGAGATATTGATCTCAAGCATATCTACATCAGCGTCAGCAAGACGCTCCACAACATCCACATAGTCGCTCTCGGACTTTCCGCAGACATTAACGATGATCTTTGTGTCATGCTGTCTTAAGAACGGAACGTCGCGCTTCATGAACACGTCGACGCCCGGTCCCTGAAGACCGATAGCATTTAACATTCCGCCGTAAACTTCCGTCACTCGCGGGGTCGGATTTCCCGGCCACGGCACGTTTGCGATTCCTTTTGTGACAACAGCGCCGAGACGGTCAAGATCGATCATCTCGCCGTATTCCATACCGGAACCAAAGGTACCGGAACAGGTCATAACCGGGTTCTTTAACTCTACACCGGCAAGTGTTACTTTTGTATTCATGCCTGCTCCTCCTTCTTGATCATGATGCCGGAGGCGATGCGCTCGCGCTGCTCATCCGGAGTCAGAAGTTCTACCTCTTCAGCGCGGAATACCGGACCGTCCTTGCAGATTCTCTTGTTTCTCACGTTACTGTGCTCATCAATGTCCTTGCTGTGGCATACACAGCCAAGACAGGCACCGATTCCGCACGCCATCTTCTCTTCCAGAGAGATATAGCACTCGATTCCGTTCTCCATTGCATAGGCTTTTAATGCCTTTAACATCGGGGTCGGTCCGCATGCGTAGATAATATCCGCGGTAAGCTTCTCCGCGCGGATCGCGTCGATGACATTTCCCTTTGTTCCGACGCTTCCATCCTCTGTCGCAATCACGACATCGGCGTATTTGCGAAGCTCGTCCGCGAGGAAGGTCTCTTTATCTCTGTAACCGATGACTGCTGTCTTCTCGCAGTCAAGGTTCTTAGCAAGCTCTAACATCGGCGGGATTCCGATTCCGCCGCCGATCAGGAATGCTTTTTTCTTCTTTAAGGGGAATCCATTTCCCAGCGGTCCCATAATATCGAGGGTATCGCCTTCCTCGTATGCGGAAAATTCCTTTGTTCCAGCTCCCGCGATGCGGTAAACGATCCGAAGTCTTCCATTCTCCTTGTCCGCCTCACAGATACTGATCGGACGCGGGAGAAGCTTTGACTGGTCATTGGTGTAAACAGCGATAAACTGTCCCGGTACGGCTGCTTTTGCCATCTCCGGTGCGTCAAGCCACATGCTGTAGATTCCCTCTGCCAGTTTTTCCTGGCTGTGGATCACAGCGTTTACTTTTTTCTGTGCCATGGTTTCCTCCTGGTGGTTTACTATCAGTATTCCGGTGCTTTTCCAACTTTCCGGAACACTGTTTTTATATGGTTACAACACATCAGCCACGGACATACGCCATGGCTGATAAATTTTCAATGTACTATTATAATACGGAGTTGATATCCGCGATCATATCCACAACGGCCTGTCTGGATGCCTCTGCGAAATGTTCCGGACCGAACTTTGCGTATTTCTCCTGCTTATACGCAGCGATGATTCCTCTGGAGGAGTTTACGACAGCTCCGAGACCATCCTCGTTGAAGCAGTGCATTAAGTCTTTCGCGGTACCGCCCTGTGCGCCGTAGCCCGGTACAAGAAAGTATGTCTTCGGCATGAGCTTTCTTAAGATCTTGCTCATCTCCGGATATGTAGCGCCCACAACAGCGCCTACGTTGCTGTAATCGCCGTCCATGCTTGCTTCGCCCCACTCAACGACCTTCTCTGCGACTAACTCGTAGAGCGGTCTTCCGTCTACAAGGCGGTCCTGGAACTCACCGCTGGACGGGTTGGATGTCTTAACGAGAACGAAAAGGCCTCTGTCCTCATCGTTGCAGACATTGACGAACGGTTTGATTCCGTCTGTTCCGAGGTACGGGTTTACGGTGATAAAATCTGTATTGAAGCCGCGGCATACATTGCTTCCGACTTTTACACTTCCGATATGTCCAACTGCATATGCGGAGGAAGTGGATCCGATATCGCCTCTCTTTACATCTCCGATCACAAGGAGTCCCTTGTTCTGGCAGTACTCGATGGTGCGGGCATATATTTTAAGACCCTCAATGCCAAACTGCTCATACATTGCAATCTGCGGTTTCACTGAGGGAATCAAATCATAAGTGTTATCAATAATTTCTTTGTTAAACTGCCATACAGCCTCGGCAGCTCCTTCCATGGTCTCGCCGAAGTCCTTAAATGCTCTCTGGACAATATGGTTCGGAATATAACCTAACATAGGGTCAAGACCGACGCAGATCGGTGCCTTTGTCTTCTGAATCTTCTGTATGAGCTGACTGATCATAGTTTCCTCCTCCGATGTAGTTGCGTTTCTACAACACCTTATTCTTTCCAATTTTAGCATATGGTGTTTCCGGTTTCAAGTAGAAATATAGAGGTTGGGAAAATTTCTGCAATTTGAGGAGAATCGGGGAATATTGTGACAGATGGGGAGCTGGCCTCCCCTCTTATACTACTTCCCAATGTCCTTTATGGCTGGTACCGACACGTTTGATAATGTTCTGTTGCCTCATCCTATTTACATGATATTTTACCCTGTTGATTTTCCAACCTAATTTTTCTGCAATCTCTTTCTGAGTCATGTCTGGATTCTGGCTTATTATCTGCAAAATAGTTTTGGCCTCTTGGCTTAGTTTCGTTTGGGTGGTAGTTTGGGTGGTATCTTTGGTGGTTTGGGTGGTATCCCGCGCAGTTTGGGTGGTGTCCTGCACAGTTTGGGTGGTACTTTGGGTGGCTTGGGTATTACCTTGGGTAGCTTGGGTGCCACTTTGGATATTTTCTTCCGCACATCTTATCACTGTATCTTCCGTATTCCGATAAAGATTAATACGGAACCCGATCTCTAAATCCTGAAACTCTGGCTCCCGCAGTCCATACTCTTTCATCGCCTCCAACAATTTCGGAATCCCACTGCCCCATGCTTCAATCAGATTCATGTATGAAAAAGCATGTGCCAATGCACGATTTCGAATTTTAGAGTATCCCTCTCTCATTTTATCCAATGTCACACCTGGCATCAAACCGCCCGGAGAGGTGATCTCCAACCGATCATCATAAATCGCCACCTGGATATGTGAACTTTGTAAATAGCTACAGTTCATCACAGCATTAATAATCAACTCACGAATACTGTCCGGCGGTAATTCATAAATATCTTTCCGATAAATTCCCTCAAGTTTTGCGCCTAAATGAATATTTCTCAATACAAACTGGAACGAATCATCGATCTGCTGCCATAATGGACCGCTATACTCACGCTTGTCCACAAATACAGCACGCGTTTTTCCTTTGAACATTCCACATTGGATATGTGACAAGAATTCATCCTTTCCCAACAGGAAAACATATCCATTTGTAGGATGTATACTTCCATCTTCTGCTTCTGCCAGTAGTCCCCAACTGAGCAGTACATTCTTTGTTATATCCTTAACCGCTTCTTTCTGCGTCTTTGACTTTCCATTCGCAATAGCTACTTCTTTCATCTGCCTGCATAGTTCTGCAATCTCTTCATCTGTAACTGTCAAATCTCTGCGAATAACCTTGTCATAGGATCGTCCCTCATCCTCATAATACATTTCAGCTGTTAGGTCACGTCCAGCAGGACGGGATGTCCCCGAAACCCGGATATAAGTGCCATCCTTAATTCCCATGGACTTGATATAATACGGTCTCTGTTTTCCCGGGCTGATCTCAGCAATAATGATCGTCTTATCCTCAATCGTCTGTAAGTAAACATCTGGAATAACGACCGGTTCACAGCTGTCCGATATTGCTGTAGTAATCGCATCAATCTCCGAAAAGACATTTTCCTTAGGAATACCGACTACCTCACGAGTATCATCATCAACGCCAAATACAATGCGTCCGCCCTCTCCATTTGAGAAGGCAATAACTGTTTTCATGTATTTTATACTATCCTTCGGTCTCTGGACTTTAAACTCTACATTTTTTGATTCACCTGCTAAGATTTCTCCAATAGTCAATAAATTCACCTCCACTCAGTTTCTACTATATTTCGCAATTATTTTCCATTTCCATATGGTGTCTTCGTTTCCGCAACCATCGATAATGTATCCCGACTATTAAAATCGTAAGTTACTATCTTTTGTTCCGCATCGGTAAATGTAGATGAACCACCGATTCCAAAATATTTTTCAAAGAATTGTTTCAGTTTGTCAATAACGCCCTGCTTCTTCTTTGCTCTTCCACCGCCGCCGAAACGAGAGATTGGCGGCATAAGCCTATCTATATCCGTTCCCGCCGTCTTGATCTCTCCATCCCGGAATGCATTCTCCATAAATTTTCTGGTATCTTCCGGTTTCAGCCGTTCTTCTGCAATAATATTATCGAGGTCATGATCTCGCTGCTCTACCACATAGCTATGCCACTCATTCATAACATCATCCACATCATTGATTCCCGCTATAAAGGTTTCAATGAGCTGTTTCTTGCTGCGCAGTTCCGGACTGGCGTCAATTGCCTTGTTGATGGTTATCAATACTTCTTTATCCTCACAATGGGTATCATGATACTTCTTCACAAGCATCAGAATATAATCAATATTGATTTCTATCTGACGAATCAGTTCAATCTCAAATACCACATCATCTGTAATATCCGTACTTTCCTGCCGCTTGTGTTTCCACTCATCGCGCAGATCCTGATAACGACCAAGATAATCCTGCAGATCACGCTCAGTAATCAATTCTTTCTCTTTAAATTCATCAAATGAAATCAAAAGATTTCTCATTCGGAGAATTGCCCCAAACAAGGCAATAAACTCTTTTTGATTTTGTTCCCCGATGATCTGGGATTCTGACAGTGGAAACTTATCATTCAGTTCTTCCACCATATCCACATATCCCGGCATCGGTTTGCCATCTACCGATTCATATCCATAATAATAATCCTTAAAGCTCTGCAGAAGAACAATGCCTCCTGCATTCTTGTCCCCAAACAGGGAAATGGCACTGTCCACCCGCTTTTGCAGATTGCGAAAACATACAATATTTCCAAAGGTTTTTATAGAATTCAAAATGCGGTTTGTGCGCGAGAATGCCTGTATTAATCCATGCATTTTCAGATTCTTATCCACCCATAAAGTATTCATGGTTGTCGCATCAAAACCAGTAAGAAACATATTTACTACAATCAGAATATCCAATTCCTTATTCTTCATACGAAGAGACACATCTTTATAGTAATTCTGGAATTTATCACTTGAAGTGTCATAATTTGTATGGAACATCTGATTATAATCTTCTATTGCCTCTTCCAAAAAATCTCTGGACGGCTGATCAAGTGCAGAAGTATCTTCGGAGTTTTCCTCATCCAGAATGCCATCCGATTCTTCCTCATTTGCGCCATAGCTGAAAATAGTCGCAACACGCAATTTCTTAGTCGGATCTGCTGACATCTGCTTTTTGAATTCCTGATAATACAGCTTTGCCATCTGCACACTTGATACAGCAAAAATAGAATTAAAGCCACTGATTCTCTGTTTCTGCTTGATTTCCTCTACCTCGTCCCTTTTAGCCGAGGCAACCTCTGCAATATTCGTAAGTGTATTGTATATGTATGTTTTATCTCCACGATATGTCTTCTGGTCAAAATGTTCCAGTATATACTGCGTCACAATATGAATTCGCTCAGGAGCCATCATAACCTTTTCCCTATTGATGTCCCAGACCATCTCATCTGTGATTTCTTCATCCGCATCCATTGTTTTAATATAATCGACACGAAACGGGAGAACATTTTTATCATTAATTGCATCCACAATTGTATAGCTGTGAAGCTGATCGCCAAAAGTCTGTCCTGTTGTAAAAAATTCTGGATTCTTCGCTCTGCCGGAATTGACCGAGAATATTGGCGTTCCTGTAAATCCAAATAAATGATATTTCTTGAAATTCTTTACAATGGCAGTATGCATGTCACCAAACTGACTGCGATGGCACTCATCAAAAATGATGACAATATGCTTCGTGTATACTTCATGCCCCGGATTTTTCTTTATGAATGTAGCTAATTTCTGGATTGTAGTAATAATAATATGGGCATCCGGATCTTCAAGCTGACGTTTTAATACAACGGTTGAAGTATTGCTGTTTGCAGCTCCTTTTTCAAAACGGTCATATTCCTTCATGGTCTGGTAATCCAGATCCTTACGATCAACCACGAACAATACTTTATCAATATACGACAATTTTGACGCCAGTCTTGCTGTCTTAAAAGAAGTGAGTGTTTTTCCTGATCCTGTGGTATGCCAGATATAACCTCCACCTTCAACACTGCCATACTTTTTATAATTATTAGCAATTTCAATGCGATTGAGAATTCTTTCTGTAGCCGTAATCTGGTATGGACGCATAACCATCAGCATATCCTCAGACGTAAAAATACAATACTTTGCGAGGATATTGAGAATCGTATGTTTCGCAAAAAATGTCTTGGTAAAATCAATGAGATCAGGGATCACTCGATTATTAGCATCGGCCCAGAAACAAGTAAATTCAAAACTGTTGCTCGTCTTTGTCTTACTGGCACCACGTTTTTCATGTTCCTTTTCTGCATTTCGTCTGGTACTATTGGAATAATACTTTGTATTTGTTCCATTTGAAATTACGAAAATCTGAATATACTCGTATAATCCACAGCCCGCCCAGAAAGAATCCCTCTGATATCGATTGATTTGGTTAAACGCCTCTCGAATGGCAACACCTCTGCGTTTCAGTTCGATATGTACGAGCGGCAGGCCATTCACCAGTACCGTAACATCATAGCGGTTGTCATGCTTTGCACCATCTTCTGTACCGATCACATATTGATTGATGACCTGCAGTCTGTTGTTATGAATATTCTTTTTATCTATGAGCGTGATGTTCTTGGAAGAACCATCATCACGAGTCAGTACCTGAACATTATCCTCCTGTATCTTTCGGGTCTTTTCCACGATATGCTCATTTGGATTAGCAACAGCATTTTTGAAAAAATCTTCCCATTCTGTGTCAGAAAATCGATAATTATTCAGTTCTTCTAACTTTTTACGGAGATTTGCAATCAAATCTTTCTCCGTGTGAATAGGCAGATATTCATAGCCCTGCTCACACAACAAACGAATAAACCCCTGTTCCAATTCCGCTTCACTCTGATAACTGTCAGAGCGCTTCTTGACTGGTTCATATTCTGTGACAACAGTATTTTCCGATGTCTCCGCTACGATATTAAAGTATGGCACATGATCGCCTCCTTATTTTTGTAATTCTTTGAAAGATAACAGCTTGTTTCTGTAATATTCATATTGCTTTTGACGTGCTTCGATTTCAGCAGGAAGACCTGCAGATAAGTCATTACATAATCTGTCGAAACGTTCAAGAATATCTGTAATCCGCTTTTGTTCACGTAAAGACGGAATCGGTAATTCAATATTATTAAGTGCCTCTCCACTTACATGAGGAACTCCTGCGCCACGTTTCATAGCATTTAGTTCTGACTCCATATTCTTTAAAACATAATATAAATACTTTGTGGTAATCAATTCACTTTTTTCTTCATAACCAAATCCATCTGTGATAAAAATTTTCTGATTCCAATAAGAGACAAATCCCGCTGATGCACCGCTTCTGGCAATTACCACAACTTCTCCATCATGATTATATTTATCAATATAATAAGCAGGTTCTTGTCCACCAAGAATTACTGGAATATCGCCACTTTTGGTGTTTTTCTTTGTAATATATTCCCCTCTGAACACGTTTGCCACCTTATTTAAAGGTAACATTATATAAGCAAACACATATTGAATGAGCTTAATTACATTCAGTTCTGTCTGTCTGTCTGTCTGTCTGTCTGTCTGTCTGTCTGTCTGTCTGTCTGTCT
>OGZD01001302.1_pt1 | contig 20271 bp, 6 predicted proteins | sample 1576701 | NCBI WGS metagenome assembly OGZD01 (sample SAMEA3541487, study PRJEB24748) | human gut metagenome | biome: human gut; feature: human-associated habitat; material: faeces | place: China | collected 2012
TGCCGCCCGGACAGCATAACCGGAATATTCATGGTCCGCTTCTTCATTGCTGCCGACTCGGATGATCTTCACTGAAGTCTCTTCCGTTCCTTCCGTGGAAGGAGCAGTGGTTTCGCGAACCGTCTCCTCTTTCGTTGTCGGTGCTGCAGTCGTTGAAGCTTCCGCCTCCGGAGCTTTCGTGGCTGCCTCGGTCTTATCCTCCACGCGGATGATCGTCGCTTTCTTTGTGGTCTCCTGGATCACGCTCTCAGCCGTCTCAGCCAGGGAATCCAGGGCGCTTGTAGTGGATTCTTTCGTCTCGGCACCTTCTGTATGGTTTGCAGCCGACGGAGGAACTGTCGTTGTTTCAGCCACCATGGACGTATGTGCGGAGGAATCCTGGGCGGAACCTGATGCGGAGGAACCATCACTGTGGCTCTCGCCGTTTACAGAAACCGTATCTCCGGCCTGGTCGATGACCTCATCGCCTGCGTCTGTTCGGATCTCCGTGTCGATATTTCGTCCGGATACAAAGGTATCCTCGCCTTCCAGCTCGGAATCTCCCTCTTCCGCAGACGCGTTCGGATCCACGCAGCCGTCGCAGTAATAGACATTTCCAAGGGATGCCTGGTAGGAATGGGACTTCGTCCAGAGGTCATTCACATAGGTGCGGATCGTGTCAAGATCCGTGATCCCGTTATAAAACGCATAAACACTTGCCATGGAAAGAATATCCTGGGCATTTGACACTGCGGACGTGACCTCGCCGTCGCCGTTGTAAAACGTAACCTTGACATTCTTAAAATGCTCCACATACCAGGAAGCCGGATTGTTCTTATCCTGAGTCTTCGAGGTCGGGTTATACTGTCCGAGAACAGAGGACGCCTTGCGGCCAAAGGACGGGGCAAGCTTTGCCGGAGCTTTGTTTGCCATGTCATAGATCGCGGCAAACCACTTGGAGTCCTTCTGGATCAATTCCTTCATCAGGATCTCCGCATAGCTGGTCTCCGATCCCTCCTCGTACATGTTTGAAAAGTTTAATTTATATGGAGCCGGTGCATCCGGATCGATCTCCGCTGTGGTCTCATCCGTCGTATTTTCTGTAGGATCCTCGAGAATATCGACGGTCTCCGGCTCATAGATCCGCTCCGTGCTGGTCTCCGCCGGGGCGATCACCGGAATATAGGGAAGCATGGCGGAAAACGCGATACAGGTACATAAAACCATCGCTAAAAGCGGTCTCGCATTCTGCCTGCCTGTCACCCAGTGCATGCAGTCTGCGGCGATCTTCTCCACCTGCTCGCGGATCTTTTCTTTATCAAAAGGTAATTTATGAAAATCTAAATGGTCGTTCAACTTCATTTTCGAGCGTACATCTCCTGCATTATGTAAATATAACGGAGTTAGTATAACATATAGGGGAAGGAAAATTTGTTAAGATTTCTTTAATTTTCCCCATGGAAACAGGCGCGGATTGACTTTCCAGCCATTTAATACTATAATCGTAGCAAGTTGGCTCGTGCAGTCGCCAGGGGGGATACAGGAATGTCCCGTAAGCTTGCTTACAGGAAGGTTTCTGCGTCCCTTCTGAACATTAGGAGGTCCCGCAGGGGACCTCAAGATAGCATGATACCGCGTGAAACATAGTCTAATATTACATAACGAAAAACTGGAGATGAAAATATATGTGTGGAATTATCGGATACTGCGGTCCTTTAGATGCGCAGACAGTACTGCTCAATGGTCTCACCCAGCTTGAGTACCGCGGCTACGACAGCGCGGGAATCGCTTTATTTGACGAGAACTCAAAAATCCACTTTATCAAAAAAGTCGGAAAAGTTGCTGCCCTGCGCAAAGTATGCGAGGAAGATCCCATCGTTTCCCATTGCGGAATCGGCCACACCCGCTGGGCGACCCACGGCGGCGTGACAAGTGAGAATGCCCATCCGCATGTGGCAGGAAAAGTGACGATGATCCACAACGGCATTATCGAGAACTACCATGCCCTGACAGCAAAATACCACCTGGAGGGAAAGCTCCATTCCCAGACAGACACGGAAGTTGCCGCTGCGACCTTAAACGAGATCTACAACGGTGACCCGTTCTCCTCCATCCATGAGTTCTTAAGACAGCTGGAAGGTTCCTACGCCTTCTGTATCATGTTTGAGGACCGGCCGGGTGAAATTTATGCAGTGAGAAACGTAAGCCCGCTTGTAGCCGCTTACACAGCTTCCGGAGCCATGATCGCCTCTGACCTGACGGCTCTTCTTCCGTACTCAAAAAAATACTTTGTTGTCCCGGAAGGAAAGCTCGTACAGCTCACTGCCTACCACGCGAGCCTCTACGAGCTTGACGGTACAAAGGTGGAGCCGGAGATCCTCGAGGCATCCTGGAACACGGACGCAGCCATGAAGAACGGCTTCCCGCATTTCATGATGAAGGAGATCCACGAGCAGCCGGAAGTATTAAAAAAGACGATTCTTCCGCGCCTCACAAAAGGTCTCCCGGACCTCTCCGATGAGAAGATCCCGGATGAGCTCTTAAAGCGGATCACAAATATCCGTGTCATCGCCTGCGGAACTGCCATGCATGCGGGAATGGTGGCGAGAGCCCTCATTGAGCCGCGCCTCAGAATTCCGGTGACCGTGTCCATCGCCTCTGAGTTCCGCTACGAGGAGCCGCTGATCGATGACTCGACCCTCACCATCGTGATCTCCCAGTCCGGCGAGACCATCGATACCCTGGCGGCACTCCGACTCGCAAGGGAATGCGGTTCCACTGTAATTTCAGTTGTAAACGTAAAGGGATCCACGATCGCCCGCGAGAGCGACTACGTGATCTATACCCATGGAGGCCCTGAAATCGCCGTGGCGAGCACAAAAGCCTACACGGTACAGATCGCTGCCCTCTATCTTCTCTTCTGCCGTATGGCACTTGTACGCGGCGTATACACGGAGGAACATGCAGAGCAGTTCATGAGTGATCTCTTAAACTGCGCTTCCGCCATGGAGACCATGATCCGCGATGAGAATACAATCAATGAGATCGTCACCCACATCGTGAATTACCCGGATGTGTTCTTTATCGGCCGCGGCATGGACTACGCGTTCTCCTTGGAAGGCGCGTTAAAGTTAAAGGAGATCTCCTACATCCACGCGGAGGCTTACGCAGCAGGTGAATTAAAGCACGGAACCATCGCCCTGATCACAGACCATGTCCCGGTGATCGCCATCGCGACCCAGAAACACATCTTCGCAAAGACCATCTCCAACATCCGTGAGGTGAAGGCGAGAGGCGCCTATGTGGTACTCCTTGTGACGGAAGATACCGCTGTCGACGAGGGAATCGCCGATGTGATCATCCGGATCCCGAAGGAAGATGATAAATTCACCGTATTCCCGATCGCCGTCGTCCTCCAGCTCATCGCCTACTACGCTTCCGTCCAGAAAGGCCTCGATGTGGACCAGCCGAGAAACCTGGCGAAATCTGTGACGGTGGAATAATTACCAAATTTATATTCAATATTATTAGGCCAGCGCCTCAAAGCGCTGGCCCTTTCTACATACAAATGCAAACTTACTCAAGGAATTCCGAAGGTCTTCCATAGCTTGTAATATACACACCTTTTTGTGCTCTTGTCATTGCCACATACAGCAGGCACTTTTCCGAAGTGATTGATTCCGCTTCGGTAATATCGTCCGTTCTATCAATTGCGGTTGTCAACGGGAGAATTCTATTATTCGCAGCTGCAATAAATACATACTTGAATTCCAAGCCTTTTACGCGGTGCATTGTTGCAATACGCAATCCATCAATGCTACGATCATCAGATTTATTTCTTTTAATTGCATAGGAACGAATTCCAGCCTTTGTAAAAAGTGCAATGTAATCGTTAACCAACTTCTTAGTACGTGCTACAACGCATATATCAGTGAGCGATACCCCATTCTCTTTTAACTTCTTTATCTCGCTGAGAAGGAACTCGAATTCCTCATTGGCATTTGTGAAATTCTCAACTATCGGATTTCCTCCATGAGTCAGAGATTGACATTTATCTCCGAAAGCAAAGTCATCATCCAAGTCATCGAACGAAATGCCGCTTAATAATGCAAATGCATGTTTGCGAATCTCCTCTGTAGTACGATAGTTAATTCTCAATATGTTACTACGGCCACGGACATTTATGCCACACTTAGAAAGCGTAGGATGATTTCTATATATTCTCTGGTGAGAGTCACCGACTATGAAAATATCGTTTGGATGCTCTTCTCCTGCTAGCGCTCTAACCAATCGATAGGCATTATCGCTGAAATCTTGTCCTTCATCGATAATAATACTTGCATATTGTGGTTTTCTACTCGTAGATTCAAGCAGTTTTGTGCTTTCATACATGGCAGTATTTATATCGCGTATCTGATTCTCCTTCATCAGATTTTGATAGTTTTCAAAAACCTTCCAAATCTGCATCCTTTTTTTGCGATCAAGTCTGGTTCCTCGACCGTTTCTGGTTGCCTTCACATACTTTTCGAGAGTGAGAGCTTCTTGAGCTATCACAATTCTATTCCACTCTTCTTCATAGAAGGAAATCTCAAATGGTAGGTCAATGTCCGCCAATAAAACAGCTTTCTCCCAAAGGGACTTTATTGCATCGTCATACCCAATCTGAGCAGAAAAACCTGATTCACGAAGAAATTGATTCACCCAGGCATCTAGATGAATGACTTCTATTTTTCGAAGTTCTTCCAATGTACAAATCTTGCGCAGGTTCTCTCGGATATCAGCCGCGAGATTTGCAGTAAAGGTAGTCATCAGAATTCTCTGCTGACCGTCACATTTAGAGGCTAAATATTTTGCTCTATGCATGGCAACTACAGTTTTGCCTGTGCCAGCACCACCAAGCACTCTTGCAGACCCAGAATATTCTTTCTGGACAATTTTTCTCTGCGTCGGATGAAGAAATACTCGCCATTTTTCCAATGGTTCTGCCATAATTCGACGCAATTCATCTTCTCCATCAACCACAACAAAAGACTTCAGTGTCGTAGGAACATCTAATGCAGCAGCCAAATCCTCACTGGAAACCGAGGTGTTCTGTTCTTCGGAAACGAGCTCCAGAACTTCTTCTACAGGAAAGCCTTCTGCCAGCCAAGAAAGATGCTCATAAGCATCGTGCGGCATATAGGGTTCCGCTTTGTAAAAATCCTCTTTACTAATAAAACTTCTAACAAGATTAAGCTGAATCACAGGTACACCGAGTTTAAGCAATTCGTCATCCTTTGCAATAGCAAATAAAGCAACTTTTTCAGGTGTAGATACCGGTTCTACTGTAGTCTGAACATCAAACACCTGAATAGCACCCGTTTTCGGGTTAACTTCACATCGTTTACGAGAAGCCCATTGATATGCCTCATCGTGGTGATCTACCCATAAGAGCAGGTATACGCCAGCTTCCTGCTGACGGACAACAATGCCACGATAAGTATCATCAATTCGCACAGAAAAAATCTTTTTATCTATTCCTGAATTAATTTTCTCATAGTTAATACCAGGAGACAGTGGATTATTGCGAAACTTATTTACGAACTCCGTTACTTTACCTTGAACTTGTCTCGGAAGACGAGCAAATGCAGTTAAAAAATCCGATGAAATTGCCACTTTAATATTATCCGTCATTAGTTATCACCTCCAAAATAGCTTGCGATATCAACGTCCGCAGCATCGTGTAAATTCAAGATTCTCCATCCTAATTTTTCAAGCTTCTCCTTATCTACTGCTTGTTCTGCTGTCATGAAACCAACTCGTCTATCCGGCCATGCAATTTCTACAGTAGCAACCACTTCTCCATCATCACCTTCGACTTCGTAGCCGACATTATCTTCATCCGGAGCAGGCATGCCAGCATCTTTTGCAAATTCGACAAATGCCTTTGCGTCATCATCGAACAGAAGATCCTTAATTGAATTCCAAGCATCATCAACTGTAGCCATAGGTACAACAGAATCAGAGGCAGCAGTTACTGTAACAGGCAATGCGAGGTAATCCATGTGGCTTATACCTACAGACGATACTGCTATAAACTCATCTGAGAATTGCATCAAGTTATAGAATCTCCAAAGTCCATTCCACTCCTGTTCATATTTGTCCGTTCTACTCTCCTTTTCATCATTGAGAACAGCACAAACTGCAACAGCACCGTTCGCTTTAAGCTCTGATGCAAGTATAGCAGAATGAATTGCCAGATGTGCGTTAGAACTTCTTGGAATCCAGCTGCCAAATATAGTTTCAGGGAATGCAAAGTCAACATTAGTAAAGTGTGTCTGGTCATTTACATCTTTTACAATCTTCTCCCAGTTGCTGAAAGCAAGATTGTTCTTCATCAAAGTCGGTTCTAGCAAGGACAGAGAATATGCATATGCCTGTCCCTTAAAAACTCTTTCTGCATCAGGCAGATTAAGATATTTCAGCAGTAAGTCAAAGGAAGGAAGCTTTGCCGGTTCAATGATATCTGCTTTTTGCTTTTTAATCATATTCTGATACATCATCTTACCGAAAGGCATTTTTTCTGCTTCAAGTGTTGATGTATAGAAATCGCCCTGTGGTGCAAATACATTTTGAATATCTTTGAAGCTCAGCGACCAAACTCGGAAATTACTACTTCTGCGAATGGCTTCACGCTTAATTGTATCATCAGAAACGATATCTTTGTGATATAAGAAACCATCTGTGAATACAGCCACAGGCTTATGATCTGGTGCGGAAACTGGCCAGAATACAAAATCCGGCTTACAAACTACCGAAACGCCAAAGTCAGCATCCAGAAGGACCTGTGGCTCAATTTCCCAAGCAGAGTTCTCCAACTTCACATAATAACTATGTTTGCCATTGCGAATCGTATCACTTACATTGGCGGCACCAACCTTAGTGCGAACCGCTTCTATAAAGCGCTGCTCCAACTCACTATCAAACAATGGATTGACGGGAATATCATTGATCTTATTGATCTTCTGAATATTATCTTTGCCTGAAAGAATAGCTTTCAAAATCCTGATAGCCGCAGTCCTTGAAATGTTACCTATCTGTTGACTTTGACGATAAGCATACAAGCAATGGTAACATCCGTCTTTCTGCGGATCATCCTTGCAGGAACAATTTTCCATCACATGAAGCGCCTTTTCAAAAATTTCAATCAGAGCGTTCTTTTCGTGCATCAACTGTTTCAGATAGCCAGTGCCGCCCGGGACAGAATCATAAATGACCAGATATTGCTTGCGATAATCTGCCTCGGGAACAGGGACTTCACTGATAGTTGCTCTTAGATGATCAACATTACCGAAATACTCTTTCATTCCTAACATAAACGCCGCTACAAATGATTCCATTTTAACAGAAGAAGAATCCATTGTAGTCGCCGGAACAAGCAGCCGAAGAATCTCTGTGCTAAACTCACGATACAAGAACAGACACTCCTCAAAAGCATCTTCCTGCATTAAAGCAGGCATCTTTTTTGTTTTACAAGCGAAACTATGATTAGCTTTTCCGTTTCCAGATTGGATTTTCCCACAGTATTTACAAATTCTAAAGCCCTTGCGCACTTCTTCAACACCGGAAACCGTCAATTTTTCACCAGTCAGGTCACTCTCCCCAAAGTTAATTTCACGTAGAGTTGCTTTTCGAACAAACTCATATCCAAATGGAAACTCTTCGTTATCCATGCGATATGCACTGGAAATATCGTGATCTTCATCTACATCAACCAAGAGTTGCTTGCAGTAAAAGACATTGTTACGATCATCGCTCTCATCGTTAATTAGGCTTTTAGTATAATCCATGTTAGAGTAGACCATTTGAACTTTCAGCATCGTTCTAACCTGTCCAGCGTCAGCCCAGGCAGGACTGCCGCATTGAGGACAAGCAGATGTGTTCTTGCCAGTTTCTTCAATCTGAGCATGAGAACAATTAGGGCAAAGTCTCCATCTTGCGGTCTGAGCAGTTGTTAAGTCAACCTGATCTATAGTCAGCTTGCGACCATCGACATAAAAGCTGTTATTAGGAGCAAATTCACTGATGGCGGAAGAGGCACTACGGCTATATTCATAAACCATTTTCTCATATTTTTTCTTCTGAACCGGTGTTTCTTCATCCTCTTTACGATAAAGAACCGCACGCAAAATAATACCTGCTTCTGGAAAAGCGTAGTTCGGAAGCAATCCCTCATCAGACAGGAAATTAAAGATATTCTTCTTACCAATTTCCTGAAGAACTGTAAGCAGTGCTGATTCTTCACGCTTTAGATCTTTGATTTCTTCATCATAGGAACTATCTTTAGGCTTATCTTCTAGATCCCGAATCATCATTTTTAATGCATCAACGCTGGTTCTCAATGCATCCTGTTGTTTTTTCAAATCCCCGAACGCATCCAGAATTTTAATATACATCGGACTGTCGTTAGCGTCTTTTCCCCTTGCGAACATTTGCAGTTCTTCTCTTGCACTATCATCAAGATATGCCGCAAACATTTGCATGAAAGAGTTCAATTGGCGAGACAATGTACTTTGTACATAATTCAAGAAATTGAACGGAAACATATCATCTGGGTGAGCATCCAATTTTTTCAGAACGATACCAACCTTATCGGGAATAGCATTATCGGGGATTCCCTTTTTAACCCAAGAATCCATGCAGAATGCTATAAACTGTCTTTCTAAAACAGCGGATGCTCGAAGGAAGATCTTTGGGGGCGTTATCTTGCCGGCAATCATGTCTAAAGGATCAGCATAGAAATACAAATCGTGAGGTCTTGCATTAGCAACAGCCAAAGTCAATGCATTTCCGTCCTTACGACCTGCACGTCCAGCTCGTTGTAAGAATTGGTTTTGGGCAGGCGGCATACTGCACAGGATAACAGTGGACAAATCGCCAATATCAATACCCATTTCCAACGTTGGAGTACACGATAATACATTTGGATCCCAAATCTCCTGTGTATCCTTACCACGCTTAAAATCAATTTCAATCTGCTCTCTATTTGGACGCTCTAACAAACCAGTATGCTCTCTTGCATTGATACGAACCAAATCACCGGCACTATAAAGGCGACCATAATAATTAATTTCTCCTGTCTCGTATTCCTCGAGAAATCCATCACAGGTAGTCTTTTGGCAAGGCGCACCAACCCAAAGCTCTGAATTTTCTGCTGCAACAGCATATACAGAACCACACTTATCACAACGCATCTGCATTACATCATCCGTGATAAAGACATGTTCCTTATTTAATCCATAAATTTTATAGTTAACTGAAGAAGGAAGCAGAGATACTACATTCCGCTTCATGGCTTCTTCCAAAATAAATTTGCTGATTGCCTGGAAATTGCTGTCATCCAACATCACTTCGCTACAGCAAGAGGCAATCCAGTCTACATACTTATTAGCAGATGGTGAATCAAATTCAGTAGAGGATCGCCCATTACCAATATGCTCTGCAATAAAGCGAGGAGTGTTTCGACCGGATTGGCGACCAGGAAGCCAACGGTTTCTGTCGTTTGACAGCATATAGCCATTACCATCGGATACAGTATATTCATCAAATACTTTATTTTTAAATGCGCCATTTGTACGCATCAAGTTCAAGTAACCGATAACCATGCGTTCGAACGAACTAAGCTTTTCTGATTTTAACACGCCAAGTTCATTAACGGTTCTTTCCTGTACAGCACCAGCAATACAAATGATCTCTTCCGTAGCAAAGGAAATGACTGAGCAATTAGCCTTTTCAAGAGTTCGCCCAATATTACCGGCAAGACCAAATTCGAGCATAATTTCATATTTAATACGCTGTTCAATTTCATACATTAAGATTTGTGCTTGCTTATCTTTGCCTAATCTACGCTTTTGAATCATGTCCTCGTAGGCCTGCTTCCAAGTTAAATTAGGAGCAATGAAGAAACTCACAAACTGTTCATCTGTCATGTGTTCATGCCAATACTTTATAAAACCATTTTGGAAATCTGCAAGGTTTTGACCGGAACCTATCTCAGTACAGTATTTCTGAATAGCAGCTCTAAAGCCAAAACGCCATGTTCTTGAGTTGAAAAAGCCTGCTCTGTGTGCGGCATCCTGGACATTATCAGAGAATGCCAATGTCTTTTTATCATCATTAAACTTGGACGCAAACATTTGAGAAATGCTTGCACTGATTTCTGTTGCGCTGCGAAGCCCCATCAACGAAAGACCACGACGGCTACCACAACACGGGCAAACGTATTGCTTGTGGTTCTTAGTACCAGAAATCCTACCCGGAGCGGAGTTTTTGGGAATCATTACGTCAATCATATCGGCACCACAGTTGAGGCACGCATTTGTCTCATCCTCACCAACTTTTACTTGCAGACAGTCAGGGCAAATCCTTGCAGGAATCATCCCCGAAACATGTTTATTATGAGAATGAGGGAACATCATTACAATTTTTTCATCTGCACGGAAATAAAGATTGTAAAATGACTCAAGGTTTGTCATGGTAGCATTGCTGCGTTCATTGAGTATGGATACCCAACCTGTAATACCGCAATCACGACAATTTACAACGGGAAGATACTGCTTTGCCTGTTGTTTATTTAAATCGTGAGCGATTCCATAAGTGATTTCATTTGGATCTACTTTCGCAACCAAGCGACGAAGTTCACGCATCCACAGCTGAACCTGAACATTCAAAAATGGACGCAATTTTCCGGTCTTGCCAGTTCTCGCATGAGAAATTAAAGCAAAGAGAGAATTAATAACCACAGATGCATCGGGCATAGTTTTCAAATCTGGGTAATGAACAGCTAAATCTTCTGCGATTTTAGAAACCTGATAATATGTACCACCAGTCAGGTTGATAACTGATTGCATAAAACTGTGATGCATCAGTTCATATCCAAGTTGGATTCTACCTTCATCTTCAAGAACATCAAAAGAGAAATCTGGAAACCAGTCTTTTACTGCGCTCTGCAAATAAGCCGAAGGCTCATCTTCCGCAGACAGTTTATCCAGTTCCATGACTTGCTCTACTGTCGGTAGTGTAAATTCTGTTATATCAGCACCTGCAAAGAACTCCTGAGCACTCAGACGATCTTCTGTGATAATTGCATCCTTGTCGAATGGCTCGCCAAAGATTTCTTCCGCGTAATTCAGAATATTACTGTTATTTTCCTTGGAACCTATTGTGGCAGATGTACCAATGCAGCACAGGTATCCGCCATAGATACTTAGGCGTCGCTTCAAACGACGAAGCAAACAAGCCAAATCTGTGCCCTGTGCTCCATCAAATGTATGTAGCTCATCGACTGCGATATATTTCAGAGTTTCTGGATTATTATCCTGCCACAAAAGAGCATCTTTCGGGCGCACCAGCAGAAAATCCAACATTTTATAGTTGGTCATCAGAATATCAGGCGCATTGTTCAGCAAGGTTTCATGATCTGTAATTACACCATGTTCACTCATAGTACGGGCAGGTGTATGTTCTTGACCACCGACATACATACCAACAGTAACATTTCCACGGAGTTTATCACTTCCATGGATCAGCTCTGCAATACGTTTAGCCTGATCCGTCGCTAAGGCATTCATCGGATAAATAATAAGTGCCTTTATTCCTCTCTCACCACGATGCTGATAGCAGTATTCCAGTATCGGATAAAGGAAACACTCGGTTTTACCGGAACCAGTACCAGTTGCAACTAACGTGGATCTACCATCATCTCCAGTCAGCCGCTCAAAAGCTTTTTGCTGATGCACATAAGGAAGATATGTAGGGTGAATTGCTTCAAAACAAGTTGGCATTCCTGCTGCCACACGGAACGGAAGGCGCACAGCAATATAAGGCTCATGGTAAACAGAGCCCTTATTCGCCAACATTTTCTGAACCGAACCTTTGAATGGTTCGTTGGTCATTGGAAATGTGGTTTCTATGTAATCTCCAATACCTTTCTGTAATTGCTTAGCAAGTATGGATGGTAACATACTGCAATCCTCCTTTGTTTATTTTTTCAGCGTCATATCTTTTTAATGCGTGATATAAGCACCTTTAATTTCTTTGAAAGTTGAAGCTTTCATCAGATACAAATCACCACGGCTTCGTGTCATTGCAACATACAGCTTGTTAAGTGTCGAAGTTTTTACTTTGTCAGGATTGAACTTATCGCTGTCGAGATTATCCAGACCTTCTGTCAAGATCACACAAGCGGAATCGATTGTATCGCCCTTGGAATACGACCAATTAAGTGCTGGAAATGAATACTTACCAGACTCTTGAAATACTAGCTTGATAATTCGATCATCATCTAAAACCGAATATGGATCATCGTCAATCCATTTTACTATTCCTACATGATCTCCGTTTGATGCAATTTCAATCCCTAATTTTTGACTGACATAGTTGCATACATCAATCGAACACCGACGTGATTTTGCAAGTGTCGATGCATCTACAGTAAATCCATCTTTTATGATGCCTGTAACGAAATCATCATAGCTGACTTCGCCTTTTCTGTTTTTGAATGGTTTGCCAGAATTATTTGTTGCGGAAACAGAGTGTTGATGATAGTCCCCCACAAGAACAACATCCTTGAGTTGTTTCGCCAATGCCATAATCAACTCATAATCATATTCTCGAAAATCCTGAAACTCATCAATCAAAATCTCATCATAGAACATATTCAATCTCTTCGCTGCTCTCTTGATAATGGATTCTCTTTTATTCTTTACATAAAGGGCAAGTTCAGAAATTCTATCACAATAATATTGTTCACTTTTCGTAACATAGTGATCAATCAATTCTTTTTTTCTATACCTAGGATTATATACCATTTGCCCTGAAACATCTGGAATCCTCTGTTGAGGAGGTTCCGTCATACAAATTCCTTTACTTGTAAAATTTTGAAGTCCAAAATGTTCTTTAATGCTTGGCTCATAAGGGAGAATCAAGTGATGATATACAAAAGCATGAAAAGTCATCACTGTAGTCAACTCTGGGACGCAACCATATGCATCACACAGTTCTTTTTGTATGTTGTGGATATTTTCATGTGTGTATGCCAGTATCAGGTTTTTCTTAGTTGGATCTATCGTATGGCAGATATGATAGGTCTTACCTGCACCGGCAACGGCAAGAATTACTTTCTTAGCCATTCAATCGCATCCTTGACATACTGAGGAATCTCAAATACAATGCCGGATGTCAGCATCTGATACGCAGTATCGACTTTATTATTCAACATTTTTCCAGGTACAACACCGTAAGATTCTCCGTGATATTTGTATTCAGCCTCTGCCTGGACTGTAATCAGTTTATTCAACGCTGCTTTATTGGCATTATACATACAGATTTCCCAGGTCCAGTCATCGATGCTATCAGCCATATAGATATGTTGCAACGTTGTCTCTTTGTTATATTTCTTAGCAAAGTCAATTCTATTCTGTTCCTTGTCATTATCAGTAATGACAGCAATCTTCTTTCCTGTTTTATTCGCAATTTCAAGATATTTTTTATATGAGATGCCATTGCAGGAGATTACAGAAAGCCCATCTTCTTCAATGGATTTATTCGTAAATTGCCGATAAAAATGAGGCAACAGTAAAAACTCCGTAGCTCCTTCCACAAGGAAGGCTTTCTTTGAGAGTAATAACTGCAAAAATGCATTATCGTCTGCTCTGATAAAGAAATCAGCAACTTTTTTATCGACTTCAGAAAGAGATTTTACGTTGGTCTCTGTGATCCAAAGGACATTGTTGAGGTTCAAACGACTCGCAATCATGCTGTTGTGCGTTGTAACGATGATCTGTGAATTTTTCTGCTTTTCAGAAATATCCTCAAGCATTTTTCGGAGCGTTGTAAAACTCAAATGATTCTCCGGTTCTTCCATCAAAATCACATTTAATCCATTTGACTTCTCCAATGCAATTTCAGTTTTAATCAGGCTCTCCATACCGCTGCCTCTGTTTTCCAGTGCGATTTCACCCTCATAAACGGAAAGTACAGTTTCCAACACTACTTTCTTGGTATCAATACCAAATTTTCTGTCATCACCTAATGCCGGAAGTTCCGTTGCATCAAATGCTTCAATCAGCTTTGTACGGAAATCATTCTTCGCTTTTGCTCTCGTTTGCTCGTTATATTTACTTGTAAAAAGTGTTCTATTGTAATAGTTGAAAGACGGGGCAACAGCACTACTCGTTGTGTCGATAGCAAGAAACTGAAGTGGTTTGCGTATCATCTGATATGGATTATTTGCAAATGTCATCCAGTTGAGCGCATAGTACTCATACGGGATTTTCCCCTCCCGAATAGACTGTTCCATACCTGCACCCAGCAGTTCATCATACTTGCACTCAAAGCGTACACCAAATTTTTCATCCTGCTTTTTCAGTTGACCGTACACTTCTCCATAGAAGTAATCTGCGTTTTTAGTTTTCGGATCAAGTGCCAGCTCTACCTCTATTAAAATTCGAGGTAACGTTTTGATACTTGGATTCGCTTCAAACGCAGCTACCATCTGCGTATTGAACAGGTCACGCAGTACAGATTTGTCAGCATTGCGATACTGCTGATTTAAGACCGTTTTGATTGCATCTAAAATAGTACTTTTACCAGCTTCATTCTCTCCAACGAGAATGTTCATGTGTTCATTGAATTGCACATTCAGGGAGATAAATTTTTTAAATCCCTCTATATGCAATGATTTTATATGGTTCAATTAACTTACCTCCCATAATGTGTGGTTTATTTTCTGTACTTTTCTTCAAAGAACTTCCACGCAGTTTCATAGTCCTGTTCACGATCACAACAATCAAACGGTGCGATATACTCAATGGTGCGCTCCACAGGGCCGCCGGGCATCGTATCATCCGTGATCGTGCGATAGAACTTCCTCCCAGCAGGTGTATCCTTCATGTTTAGTTCAAACTCCTTCCGGTCGAAGCCAACACCGACGAGGCTACGGTTGTTGGTAAAGGCAATGCGACCATTGGCATCGTACCAAGTATCCGCCTCATAGCTTTGCAGCACTGGGAACTGGATACGGTAGATGGTTTTAAGTTGTTCCAGCGTCATGCCAAGCGCCATAGCTGTGAGAACATCAATTTCGACCAATGCTTGCCGCCGCTCGTAATCGGTGCGCAGAGGGGTGTTCCATGTCCATTCCTCTGTAAGAGAAGAAAATTTGCTGTTATGTAATCTATTGTCAACCTTTGCCCATGACTCTGTGCAAAAAGATTCTTTAAATTCTTGTTGCCAAATAGATTTGTATCTCGTGTTTAAACAGTTTAGAATTCCTGCTCGAATAGAAATTTTTTCACCCATTTTTCCGTCTAAGTGCGGTAAACTTGAAATAATAGGCAATTGACAATGACCTCGACCAACAGCCTTAATATAAAAGTCACTTACAATAGATGCCAGTATACCAGCGACTTGGAAAGTATCTCGATTCAGCTGCATTCCAAACACTGTGATAATATGGCCACACTGTGGTGGAATAATTGCAGGAACAAGCGAACGTTCTCCGCTTAGATTAAGCATTTCTCGCATTACGACACGGTAAGACTGCAAGTAGTTACCACGCTCAGGACTTTTCAGAATATATTCATCTGGTGAGCAAGCAGGAGAATATTTAAACCTTTGGATATAATTATCAGATATTGCCATTAAATCCACATTGTCATAGTCACTATTTTTATCACACACTCGACGCGATGCTTTGAAAACTGGATTTGCTAAGCCAATATGTGGTCCGGAATAAATTGTATCTAAGTTAGTGTCCGGGAAAGTACATGTCTTAATAGTAATTCCATCTTTTTGAGACTTAGTTTCATCCCACATGACTGTTGACATTTTTATTACATCATCGCGTGCTAAACTTGTTTTATAATCCCCAATTATCTCCAGAACTTCCAGAACTATCTCTGCGTGAATAACAGGAAGTCTAGCTTGTTTCCATTCATTGCTTTCGTCGAAAAGACGTGCAAAAAGAAGTAGTTCTTTTTTCCCTATAGTGACTACTCTACCTGGATGTCCAGCTACATTCCAGTTTCCATTATCGTCTTTAAGGCCGGGAATCATCTCCTTTGCTTCGACGGAAAAACAATTTTCTATCGTCACTGGTGTAAACAAATTGCATATAGCCTCAAAAGTAGGTGTCGATTTATTTGAGTATATATTTAAACTGAAACCAGTATGATGGTCGACTTCAGAGAATAAACGCAATTCATTAGTAAACTGAAAATGCTTTCTTAGCCTTGGATATAAATCTTCTCTCAGCAAACCTCCTTTAGGATCATCGAATACACCATCTGGATGCACAAAAGCACTTACGCCACACTCCGGCCCACAATACCATGCCTGAGGTAAAAAACATTTATAAAGATTTGCCTTCATTCCAACAAGGTGAGGATAGTTTACAAAAGCGTTCAAGAATGATTGTTCACCCGAAATAGATTCATATTCAGAAAAATAAGCATAACACGAACTACTATTGTTCAAAGCTCCCTCTCTATGCTTAATTGTTTGATTTGCTGTCAGATTTTTAACAGCAAACATCGGGTTTAAATCAGAAAGCAGGTTTTGTTCATTCCATTCCAACCGAATCCACGGTGGATTTCCGATCATCAGATCAAAACCACCATGTTCTGCAAATAAGTCCGCAAATTCAAGCTCCCAATGCATGAATTTATTTTGTTTAGCAATTTGTGCAACCAAATCCAGTCTCGGGTTTTGCTTTTTCAATACAGGGATATCAACCTCACCAATACCTGAATATAAATCAAGAATTTCAGATTCAATTTTTTGCATTTCTGTTGGAAACATAGATATCTGTCCATGGATATTTTTCTTATCAGTTGTAACATCAGTCACAAGAACAGATTTTGTAGTTCCCTCAAGAATCAAAGACATATCGAATAAGAACTCACTTCTCGTAGGAAGCAAGTCTGCCTTATCAATAGGCCAGAACCACAGCGCACACCAATAATCCATCGCAAACTTCAGTCTTGCATACGGACCGGCATTTTTCATATGTTCGGTCTTATAGAGTTCGCTGAAAATTTTGTCCTTCTGTCGAATTGTGGTATGCGAATCCACCGCATCATCAGTATAGCCAAAGATGGAGAGGGAATCCTGTGTCTTAGCATTAACTTCCTTGCGCAACTGAATTTGTGATTCCCACAGCTCATCAATTACCGTGGAGAGTCGCAGCAAGGTAATAATCTCATCATCCGTGATAGGACTGGTAAACTTCTTGTTCCAGTCTTTCATTGTCTTGATGTTTTCTGGCTCCAGCTGCTTGATAACTTTATCGGAATAGCTGCACATTCCCGGATCGCCAAGCAGAAAATGGTAAACCTGCTTTTTAGGCATACGTTTTGTTCCCAAAGGCACCCGCTCCGGCTCCATCTCATACCAACGCATACCCTTAGAAGTAGCTTGTGCATTTTCAATACGGTACACCTGCCGTCTTGCACCGATCAGGGAGTTTCCGTTCACCAGCTGCGTGCCGAACCAAGGTACAAAGCCACCCTCATAAATCGTATTTAGCCACAGGGAAACCTCTGCCAGCTCAACAGCTACAGAATTCAGGTCAACGCCATAAACATTACGATCGGCAATGAACATCTTGACCTTCTGCAACTCATTAAATCTCTTTTCATAGCTGATAATCTCGCCGGTTTCTTTCTCTTTGCGGGAGATATAGGCTTCAGCTAGCTGATTGATTGTTTCGTTCAAGAATGCTGCACTACCCATAGCTGGCTCGCAGACGGTCAATTTAAGAATCTCATCCGCAGTTTTTCCCTCAAGAAGCTCCTTCAAAGCATACTTAACCAGACACTTGGTCAAAACCTCTGGTGTATAGTAAGATGCGGATTTCTCACGTTCTCTACCCGCCAGGCGATAAATGAAAGTGCCCTTCTCATACATACGGAGCTTGCCTGATTTCTCACCATGTTCGTACCGTACACGCTCATCTTCGGTATATTGGTCAAGCTCAGATTCAGATACAAAGTAGCCAACATCCAGCTCGTTGAAACTGTCACCAGCTCTCTTAACTTCATAAAGGTCATGTTCGGCAATAAAGCCACGATAGGAAAGAAGCGCCTCGTACACTGCGCCCATCTGGTTGATGCCCAGATTTGCATAGGAAATACGGCCACGGCGACCATTTTTTCTGCCCGTAGCCCTTGTCACGCTCATAAGGTCAATGATACGCAACATACAGCTGTTTCTCAGCTTGGCCGCAGTAATCATCTTGGTATATTCCGGATCGAAGATATGTGCCTTCAGCGGAGCAATCAGGAACATATCATGCAGGCTATCAGAACCTACTACCTTTTTCAGTTCATCTTCTGTTTTCGGATAGCCGTCATAAATCAGCTCATAGAGCTTTGCCAGAGTCTCGTGCAGGTAATAGCCATCACCAACTTCGTTGACATCATCACGGATGTTATCCGCAATATCTCGCAAACTTTCCAGAGAATATCCGGAGTAATAGCTCTGTGCTTTGATCGGTGCATAGCCAAGTTCCGGTCTGGACTCAATAAAGAGCACAAACAGCATACGATACATATAGCGCAGACACTCTAAAGTCAACTGTCCGGCATCTACAGGGTCTGCATCAAGATCACGCCCAAGGCGTGTCTTCATATCGTAAAGGACTTCGTTACCGAGCAATTCAATACTTTCACGGAGGGCGTACTTCAAGTCTTGCGATACGCCGGAAGCATTCTTCTGGCTCTGTTCATCTAACTCATCCAACAGAACTTTTCCGTCATCAGGGCAAAGAGAATCCTTATGAAGCAAGACAGACATTGCCTGCAAAGTCGTGTTTTCCAGCCGAGAAAAAATCGCTTCAAGTTCAAACTGAAGGTAGCGCTTTTCGTTCCACTTGTTGCGGTCGATAAGAGCGATCTGATTCATGCCAATCAGCATGACAAAACGAGGAGGTTCAGCAGTGCCAAAGAGGATTTTTGTAACCAAGTCCTCGTTTGCCATCTCGCCTAAAATGCCCTTGTAAAGTGTACCGGCAGCATCGTCGTCCACATCGTCGGCATTAAACACAAAGCTCTCCATAATGCCCGCATCCGATTCTTTAGATGCTGACAACAATACCCACAGCAATGGTGCGCCATTGCTCTTTGTCATTTCAAGATAAACCGGAACCGACAGAGAATCGTCCACCACCACAACTTCTGGCTTTGCTTCCGGATAGCCCAACGATTTCAGATAGTTCCCTGCAAGCGCCTTGATATTGGCAAGCACTTGTAAGTTTACAGAAGAACGGACAAATTTATCATGTGCCGTATAATACTGTCGGGCGTTCTGACGCAAAAGCGACCAGGGTGTTTTGATTTCTTCGGACTCTCTTGCAGCTGCATTCCAATCACTGATAGTAGCACTCGTGTTTTCTTCAAACACAGTGGAAAAATAATGGTTGGTATAGTATTCGTTTTTATTGGTGATACCTGTTAAATCTATGCTCATTGCGATACCCCCATCAGCACAGATACAACTCTGATGTACGGGTTGTTCTGTATTGTCAAAGTTTCTTTCACCCAGCCCATAAACTGATCAAAGAGTTCATCTACCCGGCGCTCCTGCTCTTTCAACTTCCGCTCATGCTCGAACAAGGTCATCTGGTAGTATTCTTTATGTTTTTCTTGGAGTTCAATCAGTTTATCAACTTCTTCATCCAGCAACGGACTCATTTCCGTCTGGTACCTCTTGTAATGTTCATCCAAATGCATTTTTGCTTGGGAGACTACATCCCGCAGCAAGGAACTTGCAGCAGAAATTTCATCTTTACCTATGAAATTCGTATTCGGAATCCGGGAATTACTCAATCCTGTTTTCTGTACCACTTCATTCATAGATAGCACCTTAACGAATTTGCCATCTTGGTACAACAAGCCAAACCATTCATCCACCAAAGGAGTTGACTTCAGATTAGGTATACTGCCGGTTACAACATAAATGCTTTCGCCAGCCTTTAACGCTCCCGGAACCCCAAGGACAGGGGCTTCATCTCTCTTAAACAGCAGACTTGCTTTGTCATTAACCCAACTCAGAACGGGGTGAAGTTTCCACAAATACTGAGTAGTCGGCCATGCAGCCTCATCCATATTTTTCTGCATACTGCTTCTCATCTGTTCCATGCAGAAGGCTTTATCATCAGAAACACGGAGAGTTTCTCCCTGCGGAAGTGCTTCTTCTGGGACAAGCGCTTCGACTCTCTGGGCGGTGTTGCCGCCAGACTGCTTCGCCATAAAA
>OGZD01001342.1_pt1 | contig 19844 bp, 18 predicted proteins | sample 1576701 | NCBI WGS metagenome assembly OGZD01 (sample SAMEA3541487, study PRJEB24748) | human gut metagenome | biome: human gut; feature: human-associated habitat; material: faeces | place: China | collected 2012
GTTTCCACCGTGGTGGGCAACGAGTAGAAAATATACATGAAGCATGCCAACTCCGCAAATCGCGGCGTGTCGCGCTATTTTCCAACGACTTAAGCCGATGTTATGCCATGGTTCGCGGAGCCGGTGCCAACGATACAACCGGCATTCCGACCGATATCGCCCCTGGTGCGTCCTGTTGCCACATGCCTTGCCGTTCCACCTTTGCGTCCCCATTGCTTTCTTCGCCTTATGGCAGGCACCCATTATCCAACCACGGCGGAGAAAGCAAATGTCGTTGGGGGCGTAAGCGGTTGACACGGATTGAAAGCGACTAGGCGTCCCACTGACAACGGGCGAGATCGACTCGCAGTCCGGAAGCTCCGGCGTTCGAGTCTTTCATCTTGCCTGACTCGCTTAGTTCGGGCATACCTTTCGGAGAGATGAAGACAACGCCTTCCTCTTCGAGCAGAAGCCGCTGTCTTTCCGGACCGCCGAACGCGAATCCGGGCGCCAACGAGCCGTCTCGGAACACCACACGATGACATGGAATCACACCCGGCTCAGGATTCGAATGCAGGGCATAGCCGACAAAACGCGCGTTGCGTGGCGCTCCGGCCAAAGCCGCAACCTGCCCATAGGTGGCGACTTTACCCTTCGGAATGCGCCGCACCACCTCATAAACACGCCTGCTGAACAATCCCTTCTCCATTCGTTGTCCCATTCCTCAAGAAACTAGTCGAGGATGACGCCGGCGGAGAGCATTTGCCGGCGGGCTGCGATGCCGAGTTCTTCACTGACCGGTTCGGTCAGGTTTTCGATGACATGCACTTCAAGTCCAAGCTTACGGGCGTCCAGCGCGGTTTCCTTGACACAGTGCGATTCGGCCAAGCCAACCACGTCGACGCATTCGATACCCGTGGATTCCAATGCAACGGCAAGCGTACGCCCTGTAGCCATGTCAGAGGCGACCTGTTCGCGGGAAGGAATCGAATCCGTATTATCCTCGTATCCTTCGAACCCCGAATATGACGGCGAATACTGTCCCTTCTTGAAATGATGCTCTACATGCAGCGCGGCGATCGCTGGATGAAGTTCGGCGCCGGGAGTGCCGGCCTTGCCGTGCACGGGCCACGTATCCACATAGTCGGGTTGCTCCGACCAGTGTGAGCCGGGCTCGATATGCCAATCCTGCGTGGTTGCGATGTATTCGTACTCGCCGCGATGCGCATTCACGTAATCCGCGATACGTTCCGCGACGGCATTGCCACCGGCTACACCCAGTTCGCCGCCTTCGCAAAATGTCGGCTGCACATCCACAATGATCAAAGCTTTCTTCATGTTTGCTCCCTTCCGAATTTGCCTGCTCACCAGAATAATCTGATTGTTACGCTTCCGCGCAATCTATTCCATTTGCGATTGCGTACCACGCGGTGGGATTCACGTGGTTACAGGCGTTCGGTATGATGTTCGATTGGCGTTTGGCCTTATGAAATGATGGGCAGGCCGTTATGTGCGGCACAGCCAGTTTGGAACGACAGTAACGAAAGTGCAGAGGTGTTGAGGCATGGCAATTGAAGCGCAGGAGCTTGAGATTCAGATCGGCGCGCGCACGTTGCTGCATCCCACGAATTTCCACGTCGCCAAGGGCGACAAGATCGGTCTGGTCGGACGTAACGGCGCCGGCAAGACCACGCTCACCCGCGTGATCACCGGCGACATGCTGCCCACCGCCGGCAAAGTGCGTGTATCGGGCAAGCTCGGCTATCTGCCGCAGGACACGCATGCTGCCGATCCGGAACAGACCGCGCTCGACCGCATGATGAGCGCGCGAGACATCGCTTCCATCATCAGTCGTATCCGCAAGGCCGAAAAGGAAATGACCGACCCGGATCCGGACGTCATGACCCGAGCGATGAACCGTTACGACAAGGCTATGCAGGATTTCGAAAAGGCCGGCGGCTATGCGGCTCAGTCCGAGGCAACTGCGATGGCGGCAAGCCTTGGCCTGCCGCAGGAGGTCATGGGCCAGCAATTGGGTACGCTTTCCGGCGGCCAGCGTCGTCGTATCGAATTGGCCCGCATCCTGTTCTCTGATGCGGACACACTAATCCTTGACGAACCGACCAACCATTTGGACGCCGACTCCATCGAATGGTTACGCGGATACCTGAAGAAATACGAGGGTGGATTCCTGGTCATCTCCCACTCCACCGAACTGTTGGACGAAGTGGTGAACAAGGTATGGCATCTGGATGCGCAGCTCGGACAGATCGACATGTATTCCCTCGGTTGGAAAGCCTACCTGCATCAGCGCGCGGTTGATGAGGAACGTCGCCGTCGCGAACGTGAAGTGGCCGAGAAGAAGGCGGAACGCCTCATGCAGCAGGGTATCCGCCTGCATGCGAAGGCGACCAAGGCCGTGGCCGCGCAGAACATGATGCGTCGTGCGGAGAAACTTCTCGAGAACACGTCCGAGGCACAAAAGCAGGAGAAAGTGGCGGATATCCGGTTCCCGGAGCCGGCTCCGTGCGGTCGCACGCCGATCATGGCGAAGGACGTTTCGAAAGCCTATGGTTCGAACATTGTGTTCGCCGGCGTGAATCTGGCTATTGACAAGGGCTCGCGTGTGGTGATTTTGGGATACAACGGTGCTGGTAAGACCACCACCCTGCGTCTGCTCGCGCATTTGGAAGAGCCGGACACCGGTTCCGTGGATTACGGTCACGGCTGCAAAATCGGCTATTTCGCGCAGGAACATGACACGCTTGACCTGAATGCCACAGTGTTGGAAAACCTCATTCATGTGGCTCCGGAACTGAATGATACGCAGGCGCGTTCGATTCTCGGCTCGTTCCTGTTTTCCGGGGATGATGCGTTGAAGCCGGCTCGCGTGCTTTCCGGTGGTGAGAAGACTCGACTGGCGTTGGCTACTTTGGTGACCAGCCGTGCGAACGTGCTGCTGCTCGACGAACCGACCAACAATCTTGATCCGGCCTCACGAGATGAGATTCTCAAGGCCATCGCCAAGTATGAGGGTGCCATTGTGCTCGTCACCCACGATGAGGGCGCGGTGCAGGCATTGAACCCGGAACGCGTGCTGCTCATGCCCGACGGCGACGAAGACCTATGGAACGATTCCTATCTGGAATTGGTCGCCGAAGAGTAAGCCGAGTAATTCGAGTTTTATTCGGATTGTATTTATGCCGGACGCGAAAACGTCCGGCTTTTTCTTTCCACATGCGTTTCGAGCACGTTCGGTATTTCCGTATTTGTCTTGTGGTCTGCGAACAATCTGTGATTTGCAAGCGGCCCCGACTCATGAATCGCATCTTGCATGCCCATTGAGGGCTTGAGCCGATTCGTTTGCCAGGAAGTCGCCATTGCGATCGTCCGAACCTTTTCGGATTTCGTTATGCGCCCCTAGCCTTCCGCGCTCCTGTTGGAACATGACGTGCGGAACAGACCAGAGGGGCCGATGCAGCAACACATCGAACGCATAGCGAAAGGAAGTTCCATGCCACGTAACGGCAAGGAGGGCATTCTCTTCAGTTTCATCATGTCCGCGATCATGATTTATGTGATGGCGGCACTCAATTACGGCGTACGTATCGGTGACGTCGGTGCGGCGGCGTGGAGCTACGCATTGTTCGACTGGCCGTTGGCCTACGTGGTCGGCATGATTTGCGATTTGTGCATCTGCACGCCAAGCTCCCGCGCGATTATGAATACATTCTGCGCGGCAACCGACCGTGCGGTATGGAAAGGCATCACGGTCAAATTCCTCATGGTGGTGCTGATGACCGTATTCGGCGCCATCATGGCATTCGGTTTCACATTCGGCGCGTTCACGGGATTCTGGCGCATGTTCCCCTACAATTTCACCATCGCGTTGCCGATTCAGATGCTGATCGTCGCACCATTGTCCGGCAAGATAGTTCACGCCATCGGCGATGCCGCCGGATGGAACAAGTCCGCGCAACAGCATGTTCCCGCTTTGGATGTCAAGACCGTTGCCGATGTGATGCAGCATGACGTTTACACGGTAGCCTCGGATGCCGAGGTACGTGACGCAGTGCGCATGATGTTGGAAAAGAACATCAGCGGCATGCCTATCGTCGATGACGAACGCCACGTGGTCGGCTTCATCTCCGATAGCGACGTACTGCGCCGCTTCGCACAAGACAACGCGCCGGTTTCCGACATTTCCACGCTGGTCACTGGCATGGCCCGCGGCGAATTCCCGGAACTGTCTCACGCAGAACTGCTTGATATGAACGTCATGGTTATTGCCGCAAAGCCGGCCGTCACCGTGCAATCGGATGCCAATATCGCGCAAGTCTGCCAGATGTTCGGCTATCAACAGTACAAGAAAGTGCCGGTGGTTGAACAAGGCAAGCTCGTGGGCGTCGTCAACCGTGGACGCCTCACCCGCCGTTCCTTCGAAGCATGCCTTGGTACTGCCGAATAGCAATTAAATAATGACTAAATACTGCAATAAGTGGAGGGCGCCGAATCTGTCAATCGACGCCCTCCACTGTTTATCTCATTCCTTATTGCAATCAAACCGAATCATGCGCGATATGCGCAAGCCTTCACCGGCTTCGCTTGGTGAGCGGCTCCCAAGGTTCAAGCTCGACCGGCTGATCGGCCAGTATTTCGCGTGTGGTCTCATCGAGATACTCCTTGCGAATGATCAGTTCGGTAACATAACGGTCAAACCAAGCATCGGACGCCACATAATAGCCATCCTGACCATTATCCTTGCCCCAACTGTTCTCCACCTTCCAACGGTTTGGACGCCCGTCAGCATCCAAATTCACGCCAGTCAACGTCATGGCATGATTGCTTGGGCAATCGCCATACTCCAATCCCTTGGCCTTGTCGAACGTGAATTCCGTACCGAAAAGCTGGTCAACGCGCACGGTATCGCAATCAAAATAGCCATCGCCACGCAACGAGAACTGCATGCAATCACAAGCGAACCAAATCGGATGACCGTCACTGATCTGGTCCACAGCAGCCTTCTTGAACACGTCAAGAGGCACGTTCACAAACTCCATATCACCCGCTTCCGCCACATTGGCGGAAAAACGAATACGATACCGCTTGCCAAACGGACGACTCTCCATCGGCACATTGCATAACGTGACCAGATCGTTCACATCCACCGGCACGTACTTCTTATAAAACTCCATCGGAGTGATACCGAATTCACGAATCTGCGGACGCTCATCCTTACCGGTTTTCGCAGCCTTTTCAGACGAACCCTCCCCCGCGGTTTTCTTCTTGCCATCATCTTTGTCATCGCTCATACGCGCAAGAAAATCAAAACGCTCCGGAGGCTCACCCAATGCAATCGCACACATGCGATACACCGTGGCCATATCCTCATTCTTCAACGCACGCAACTCATCCAACGACGTTCCAGCTATATGACGGTCACGCAAATCGGACGCGAACTCACGTAGCTTCGTATTCAAATACTGCTTGAACGCATCCGAACTCTTCGAATTAGCCGACTCCGGATAAGCACTCTTCGGCACCAAACCATACTTGTTCACCAAATCAGCGAACATCTGCCACCAACCACCATCATCGGCCGGACCATAATTAATCGCCTCGAACACACGACTATCCAGCGGCTCATCCAACGTGGCAAGCACATTCTCCAAATACGTGTTCGACTTCTCCATCGCATCCCAGAAAAACAGGTAGGTTTCCGAAAACTCGAAATCCTCCAAATTCCAACGATGCATCAACTCATAACGCAACGTATTAAGCGCCGCAAACATCCAACAACGCCCCGAACTACGCTGATTGGTGATACTCCCCTGCTTCAGCTCGATGGAGAAATCATTCTGCAGCACGCGCTCGCCCTTATAGTCGGTGGCTGCGGCGAGCACACCGGATGATACTGCCGCGTTGGCTGCCACCAGATTGGCGCGGTCAGCGTTGAAGTCTGTGGAATACTGTTTGAGCAGCGCAGGGTCGAGTGCTTTGACGTCACTCATGGTTCATGGTCCTTTCGATATGTTCGATTTCGGATTCTATGTCGCGCAGGCGGCAACGCAGGTCGGATTCCACGTCTACGCCGTCACGTTGCGCTTTGCGGATGATGGCGATGATTTCGTCAGCGTAAGGATGATCGCCATCATGCTGTTCGTCCATTTGACTTGCGCTTGTTGTGAATGCTGTTTCAAGCTGATCGCAATACTGCGATTTGTGTACTCTCGATACGATTTTCGTGGCGCGCGGCAATGCGCCTTGCGCGTGGGAGATGCCTTCGAGCATGGACTTGCGATGCTTTTCTTTCTGTTTCATCGCTTCCCACAGTTTCAACGTATCTTGCGCATTTTCCGGTGCTGGCGCGGAAGCGTCGGTAGCGTCGTCTGATTGGAAGACGTGCGGATGTCGGGTGATGAGCTTGTCGACGAGACGATTGCACACTTCGTCGATGCCGAACGGATCCTGCGCATCCACGGCACACACTTGCGCTTGGAAAACGGATTGCAGCAGCATGTCGCCGAGTTCTTCACGCATGTTGTCGCGATCGTTCGTTTCCACGGCGTCGATGTATTCGTAGGTTTCTTCCAACAGTGGTTTAAGCAGACTCGTGTTGGTCTGCTCGCCGTCCCAAGGGCATCCGCCTGGTTCGTGCAGAATGCGTACGACCTGCTTGACACGGTCCAACGCGCTAGGCGCATCGCGTACAGGGGCAAGTTTCAAACAGTGTTCGAATTCTTCGGGCAACTGATAATCATCATGTGCGGCTTCAGTCATGCCACTGATTCTTCTCGCATGTGCCGACCATGCGATCGTAACCGTTAATGGGCAGATTCCTCCACCCACTGGAGAATTTGGTGCGCTCATGTGCTCGTCAGCGGGAAGAATCTTCCAGTAGCTGGAAGATTCGGGACGTTCACAGTCACCTCAGCGTGCTGGTGATCTGGTCGACGGTTTCGCCGTCTTTGCGTGCGACGGGCTGGAGGATGGTTTCGTCCTCGGATGCGTAGTAGTAGCCTTCGGCGGTGACTTCGGTATCACCGTTCCATGTGTTGTGGGTGGTGCCGTCCACGCCGGCCCAGCGGAGCGTGCTGGTGCCGGTCACGTTCTCGCTGATCGAGCTGCCGTTACGGCTGGTGGTGACCGTGTCCGCCACGTTCTGCGTGTCGCCGGCCTTGGTGGTCGTGCCGGATGCCTTCGTGGCCACGCTCAGCGTGTAGTTCGGCGGGGCGGGCTGGTATTTGTCGAGCACGATCACGACGATGCTGCGGGTCGAGTCGACATGGCGTTCCATGATCTTGTCGACGCTGTTCGACGGATCGTCGCTGAAGCCATCGCCGGTGTGATAAGACTGAGATCCAGCGTAGTTGTAAGTGTTCGGTGCGACGTACTTGTACCAGTTGTCCTTCCATATCTTCGCGTCGTAGACGCCGGACCCGTTCCACACGCTGGTGGTGGACCCGTTGCCGGACGCCGCGCCCACGGCCACGACGCGGCAGTCGCCGTCGCCCTCGCCCGGATGCCTCTGGCGGAAGCCGGCCACGCATTCCGCGTTCGCGTCGCTCAACGCCTTGGCGGCCTTGCCGGCCGAATCGTCCATGCGCACGCCCCGCGCGGCCATGGCGCGGCTCACGCTGTTCAGGTCCGTCGCGGAACCCCACGACCCCGTCGCGTCGTCCTTGTAGGCCCAGAACTGCGCGGACGAACCGCCACCGCCCGTGCCTCCCTGATCTCCGCCGCCGCCACCGGCGTAGGCGGTGCCCGCGGTCAGACCGCCGGCCAACGTCGCCGTGGCGGCGAGCAGGGCCAGCGTCTTTCGCCTTCCGTTACTGTTCTTGGAACCCAATGTTCCGTCTCCTTTCAGAGATCCATCTGCAGATGTTCACCCCACTCCCGGTGGGGTCGGACAGGAGAACAAATCCCGTCCGAACACTTCACATGCCCAGCCGTCGACAAACGTCGATATCGGATTCGTTTCCGTCATCCACCTGCTATGCAACCCGGTTTCGGGCGTGTCGGGTTGGACATTTTCCCGGAAGGCTGCGGATACGAAAAAGGGACCCCGAAGGGTCCCTTGAGAAGAAGAGTCGTCTGAATCAGTGCTGAATAATGTTCCCTGGATGCCAGCTGCCATCCGGCTCTACGCCGTACCCTCCGCTGCTTGGAACGAAGTCGGGCGCGCTGCCGCTGGTCGAACCCGACGTGCCGCCTGAATACGAGGGCGTGTACGACTGTTGGGGAGCCGAATACGACTGCTGCATCTGCGTCTGGGCCTGTGCGGCGGCCTCCTCCTCGGCCTTGCGCTGCGCCTCCTCGTCCGCCTTCGTCTTCGCCGTCACCGAGTCGTTGACCTTCTTCGACGCGGCCGCGATCTTGTCCGCATCCCTGGCCTTGACTGCCTTGGACAGTTCGTCGCGCGTCGCCGCATCGGCGACCTTGCCGTCCGAATCCTTCAGCAACCGTTCCGCATCCGAAACGGTCTTCGCGAGCTTCGAATCGTTCACGGCCTTCACCGCGTTTTCCAGGCTCTTCGCATGCTTCCCGTACCAGCCGGTGTTCTTTTCAATCAGGCTGGTCTTCGACTCGTAATCCGCCTTCGAATCGGCCACGCAGGCGACCACGTCAGGCTCGTTCGCCTTCAACGCTTCGGCCAACGCATCCACGGTCTTCGCATCCGCCACCTGCTTCACGGTGATCTGGGAGGCTGTGGCCGCGTCGCCATCCACCAGCCCGGAATACGAGTCCGCCGCCTTGCGGTAGCTTTCCGACGCTTCCACACACGCCTGTCTCGCCTCGGCCAGCTCATGGTTCGCGTAGGTCTTCCAAACGAACCAGCCGCCACCAGCCAGCACAGCCACGGCCGCGACCGAAGCCACGGCGATCACAGCAGGCTTTCTGCTCTTCTTCTTGTTTTCAGTTACATTCTTTGACCCGGCATCGCTTATATTCGGGTTGGAAACTTCAGATAGTTTTCCCTGCATACTTGTGCTTTCGATGAGTTATGTCACATACGTTTTAGGAAAAAGCGGATGGGAATCGTTCGTTCCCATCCGCACATCATTTTCTAGGATTTTATGTCAAAAACCTACTTGGCGTGGCGTTCACTTCAGCCAGAGCAGCCTGGGCGGCATCCACATCGGCCTGCGCGTCAGCCGCCGACTGGGCGGCATCCTTCTTAGCCGACTGGGCGGCATCCAGTTCGGACTGCGCCGCATTCGTGGCCGGGTCGGAAGCATACGCATCATCCACCTTGGATTGAGCGTCCTGCACATTCTGCTGGGCATTATCATAAGCGGTCTGGGATTCGGATACGGCCGTGTTGGCCTTGTCGAGCGCATCCTTCGTCGGATCGGCCGACTGGGTCTGGCCCACCGTCGGATCGGCGGCCGTCTCATCTGCCATGGCGGGCGCGGCCATACCGGCCACCTCGGTCAAGCCTGCGATGGTCGCAACGGCCAGTTTCTTCGGATTCTCCATATTCTCCATTTTCTCCATCCTGTCTCCCGGAGCGTTATGACAGGGGCGCATGCGTCCCCGAATGCACCACCCACCCTACCACTTTAGGGGGGGGTAAGTGTGTCTCGCATCTCGAGATAAACAAACCAATCGCATCTGAGACATACCTCCACCTAGACGCCTTTGCTTCAAGAAAACGGGTTTTACGATCTATTAGATATGGGGGTAATCCATTAGATTAGAGGAATCATACGAAAGGAAATGTAATGAGCTATAGCATTGAGCAGTTCATACTGGATAGCGGCATTACTCGCGCCGAGGTTGATGAGGCTAAAGCTCGGATGTTGGAAAGGATGCATATGTATGGGCTCAAGGAGACGCATAACAAGAAAGCACATGAAAAGGAGGAGCTGGCACTCCGAACTCATCGGAATGCCAGCTCCTCCTGAAAACCGTATCGTCGCCTCATACTCTACGTCTCATAACCATAGGTACACCGCACACCACTACGAGACGATTTTGTGGTCGGCGCGGTAGAGGTCGGGCTCTACGTAGATTTCGAAACGGAACCACGGCAGCGCGGTACGCACGCTTCGTTCGATTTTGTTCACGGTTTCAACATCGTAATCGCGGTCGAGCTTGCTGGTCTGCACCTTGACGCACAGCAGAATGTCATCCTCGGACATATGCACGGTCTGCATATTCAGCAGTCGTTCCACACCAGGCGTTGAAATAACAGCCTGCTCAATCTTCTTGCGCGTATCCGAATCGACGGCCTCACCAATCAACAGCGAACCGGATTTGAACATGAGCAGCAACGATCCCGCAATCAATACAAGACCAACCATCAAACCGCCGAATGCATCAAATATCTCATTATCAAACAGAATCGCAAGACCGATGCCAGCCCCTGCGAATGCCAAGCCGATCAAAGCAAGCGTGTCTTCCATAATGACGGACGCAAGCTCCGCCGACTTGGTACGCCTCCAAAAACGGAACACACCCATATGGGCCACACCCGTGCGCTCCATACGCTCGTTCGCTTCCTTGATGCTTTGATGCAGGCCGTAGCCTTCCAAACAAGCGCTGATAAACACCACGATAAACGCCACCAGCAGTTCCATCTGGTTGACGTCACGCAGTGCGGGGTCTTCGGCAATGGCGAACAATTTCTTCACCGCCTCCGAAGTGGAGAAGAAACCACCGACGAAAAACAGCAGCGTCGCCACTACGAACGAAGCGAGATATTTGGCGCGGTACAGACCGAACGGATGATCGCCGTCCGTCTTATGCTTGGAGAAGCGACCGCCTGCCATGAGCACGATTTCGTTGGAACAGTCGGCGATGGAATGCACCGATTCGGAAAGCATCGCGGACGATCCGGTAAAGAACGCCGCAGCGAGCTTGGCGATGGCCACACCAATGTTGGCTCCGAGCGCCGCTTTTACGGCCGCTCCTTGATGTTCTGCCTCCTGTTGGCGAATATCGTTCGGATTGCTCGTACTACTGTCGTTGGAATCTTGCGATTCGTTCATTGCCTTTCCATTTCTTTCTGGAGTTAATACAAGACATATTCAATCATACATAGGGTGCTGTCATAGGGTGCCACCCGGATTGACACGCTTGCAGGTTCAGCGAAAAATCACTTCCTTGCACAGCGGATAGCCCCACGCGAACTGACATGCCATAGTCAGGAACTTCACCAACACCGCATTCCATCCGAATGCGGAAGACAGCCATGCCAGCATGATCGAACCGAACAGGTAATTCCAAACCCACAGCAGCATGAACAAAGCCACGCTACGGCCGAAATTGCTGGACGATTTGAACGTGACATTGCGGTTCATCAGGAAGTTGTACGAAGCCGACAGCACGATGGCCACGCCGTTCGCGATGGCGGATGGTACGGAAAGCACATGCAGCAAGGTGAACGATCCGAATTCCACAATGGTTTGCGTTGCCGACACCAACAGATATTTGCCGAGCGTTTTCGGCTTTTTCGATGATTCCTGATTGGAGGATTTCGGATTATCCGACGTACCACTTTGCGCTGCCATTGCCTGCCGCCCGGTCCCATCACTCATATCAACCCCCCCCACCGAATCATATGTCGTTCAATCGCAAAACACTATAATGCGCCCGTCTCATATTCCCGACGTAATCGTGCATTTTTCTGAAGGATTGACTAGTCTTCCCTAGGTATTTTCACTGACAGCACAACAAGGAGCATCCAATGACGTATTCCCAGAACGCGCCGTTCCGCGCCGACGTGGTCGGCTCATACCTGCGTCCGGCAGAACTCAAGCAGGCTCGCGCCGATTTCGCAGCAGGCAAGATTGACGAGGCCGCACTCAAGGCCGTGGAAGATAATGCCATTACCGAACTGGTCGCCAAGCAGAAGGCCGCCGGTCTGCACGTCATCACCGACGGTGAATTCCGCCGTGGCTGGTGGCATCTCGACTGCATGTGGGGCTTCGCCGGCGTGGAAAAGGTGTCGATGGACAAGGGCTATTTCTTCCACGATGAGGAGACCCGCGCCGAATCCGCACGCCTGACCAGCAAGATCGCCTTCGACCCGGCCCACCCGTTCGTTGAGCATTTCAAGTTCATCAAGCAGTTCGAAGACGACACCGCCATTGCACGCCAGACCATTCCGGCTCCGGCACAGCTGTATGCGGAGCTGTTCCGCCCGGAGAACATCGCTTCCGTGCACGAGTTCTACGGCGACACCCAGAAGGATTACGACGAGCTTGCCGACGACAACGCCAAGGCCTTCCATGGTTTGATCATGGCATTGTATGAGGCCGGCTGCCGCAATGTTCAGCTGGATGACTGCACGTGGGGCATGTTCTGTGATCCGAACTTCAACCAGCATTACACCGCCGATGAGTTCGCCGCCATGCAGGAACAGTATGCCGCCATGAACAACGCCGCCATCGAGGATCTGCCAGAGGATCTGGTGATCACCACGCACGACTGCCGTGGCAATTACCACTCCACGTGGGCTTCCGCCGGCGGATACGCCACTGTGGCCGACGTGCTTTTCGGCAAGGAAAACGTCGCCGCCTACTACCTGGAGTTCGACGATGATCGTTCCGGCGACTTCGAGCCGCTCGCCAAGGTTTCCGGAGATAAGAAGGTTGTGCTCGGTCTGATCACTTCCAAGAAGCCGGAACTTGAGGATCCGGAAGTGATCAAGGCTCGCATTGCCGAAGCGGCCCAGTATGTGCCGCTTGACCGCTTGTGCCTGTCCACCCAGTGCGGTTTCGCGTCCACCGAGGAAGGCAACAAGCTTACCGAAGAGCAGCAGTGGGCCAAGATCGCGCTCGTGCAGTCCGTCGCCAAGGACGTATGGGGCGAGTGATGATCGCACACGCGTAGCGCGCTTGTAAAAAACATATAAGGGGCTGTTTGCAATCCAATCGTGACTGGCAAACAGCCCCTTTCGTACTGAAGCGAACGAAATCCTACCGCAATCAGCCTTGCATCTGCTCCGCTGCATCGTTGATGCAACGAATCGCATTCAGCGTACGCGGATACCCGATATACGGCATGCACTGCGAAATAACGGCAATCAGAAATGCCTTCTCATTGACTACGCCCATATTGGCCTTCGCATGAGACGTCAGCTGCGGCTCGCAACCGCCCTGCGCGGCAAGGAAGCACAACGTGATCATTTCACGCTCACGCGTGCTCAAGCCACCGCGCGTGTAGTAGTCGCCGAAGCAGTTGCAGGCAAGCCACTTGTTGATGTGTCGCGTATCTTCGGGGCCGGATTGCGTGAATCCACGCATTCCTTCACCGAAGATTTCGATCTGCTTGTCTTCGCCCGCCCTGGCACGCGTTTCCGGCGTGGTGGTGCCTTGCGGTTCAAGCGGAAGATGCACGTTGGCCGCGCCGAGAAAGTTGTTGAGTTTCTTCAGGAACGGCAGGGCTTTGCCGAAACCACAGTATGCGGTCGCCTGATACACCATTTCCTTGATGGCGATGGACGACAGTCCGGTTTCGTAGGCCACCGGCAGCATCATTTCGAAAGCATCCAAGCCTTGGCATCCGACCAGCACGGCAAGAATGGCCAAAGAGCGGGTTTTGTCATCCAAATCAGGATGATTTGCTCCCGGTTCGTTCACCACTTCGTCATAAGCGAAATTCGAGAAGAATTCAATGAATTTCGGATCGGTTTGCGACAATGTCCTGTCATTATTCCAGAACGAATTCATCCGTTTGTGCAGCTCTTCAAACAAGATCTGCTTCCTTTCGTTTGATTTGCGCTTATTCTATCGTCGGTATATTGCTCAGACCTCACTGATGCGCAGCAGCGACTTTACGGTGCGGCGCTCGTCCATGGCCGCGTACGCTTCCTGAATATCGTCGAGCGTGTATTCGGAGGTGTAGACGATGCCGGGATTGATGTTGCCGTCGAGCACTTCCTTGAGCAGTCGCTGCAGATCGTACGTGCGCACCGGTGCCGGACCGCCGCGCAGACCAACGTTGCGGTAGAACAGTCCTGGAATATCGGCTTCCACGCCGTGCGGCAAGCCAACGCGCCCGACTACAGCGCCCGCACGCGCAACCTTCATGGCAGTGTCGTTCGACAATGCGGACCCTACGCATTCAAGCACGGCGTCGGCACCGTAACCATCAGTCATTTCCAGTACCTTGGCTACAGCCTCGTCGCCACGTTCCTCCACGAAATCGGTGGCACCGAATTCGCGTGCGATACGTTGGCGGTCGGCATGGCGGCTCATGGAAATGATGCGGGTGGCGCCCATCAGCTTGGCGGACAGCACTCCGCACAGGCCGACCGCACCGTCGCCGAACACGACTGCGGTGTCTCCCGGCTTGATTTCGGCGGAAGCAGCCGCATGGTAACCGGTCGACATCACGTCAGAGAGGGTGAGCAGCGATGCGAGCATTTCGTCGGAGAAGCTCTTCGCGTCGCCCGGAACGACCACCAGCGTGCCATCGGCCTCGGGAACGCGCAGGTATTCCGCCTGACAGCCCAATCCCTCGTCTCCGAAATATCCGCCGTGGGGGCAGCTGGATTCGAAACCGGCCTTGCATACCGGGCACTTGCCGCAGCTGAACGGGAACGGTACGATCACGAAATCGCCCGGCTTGGCCACGGTCACGTCGTCGCCGATCTGTTCGACCACGCCGATGGCCTCATGTCCGGCCTGAGTGTTGGGTTCCTTGCTGCCGTCGCGGTAGAACCACAGGTCGGATCCGCACACGCATGCGCGTACCACGCGGATGATGGCATCTCCCCCATCGATGATGGTCGGTTCGGCATGCTCTTCGCATGCCATCTGCTTGACTCCCTTGAAGATCGCTGCCTTCATGAGTTGCTCCTTTGTTATACGAATTGAATTAAGGTAACGTCTGCGATGACGCCTCGACTTATGCGTCAGCCTTGCTACGAATCTGTTTTTTCACTGTTTCGATGACATCGTGGTTTTCCTCCAGAAGTCGTTGCGCTTCGTCGTCATGGCCTTCCGCCACGGCACGCCAATACAATGTTTTAAGGGAAACATAGGCTTGCTGCATGCGGATGCTTTCGGCTTTTGCGGCCAAACGCAACGCCTGCGCGTCCAGTAGCGCCATTTGCCTGCGCGCACCTTCGGTTCCGTCGAAACGGTTTTTCAGATACTCGCGCATGGCGTCAAGCGGCATGCCAGTCGCAGACAAGCAGGAAATAGTGACCAACGATTGAATGTCTTCGTCGGTGTAGGCGCGATGGCCAGAACTTGGGTCACGTGCGATCGGGGCAATGATACCGATTTGCTCGTAGTAGCGCAAAGTGGATTCGGGAAGTCCGGAAATCATGGATGCTTCACGAATCGTATGCCATGTTGTAGTGCTCATACCCTGCACTGTAAAAACTTAAAGTGCTTGAAGTCTAATTGGCGTGTTGCATGCTATCTCATAGCAAAAGAACATGTAATCCTGACAATTAGCTAAGTTGCGTCTGCAAAGCGTAACTTACGTGTTCATCGTAAGGAACATCAGACCACGCTGTTTTGGACGAATGCCACCTCACAACAAAAAGCTCTTATGCTGCTGAGTTGAACGAAATCGTGCGGATTAGATGTACTGGACTGGACCGTACGCCCGGATTTGGAATATTTGTAACGATATTTTGGATACAGGGAAATCCATGATGCGTATTCGGCAAACAACACGTCGTATAATACCTTTCGTCGTTCCTGCCCGAGCCGCGCAGGTCGAGGAACGGCCCACGGCGACTGCCGCGATCTCCGACTCACGGTGCACGGCATCGACCAACGCAAGGATTCATTATCATTATGGCGAAGCCATTCTCTAAAACCGTTATTCATAATACAGACGCGAAGCTGTCGAAGCAGGTAAGGCAGCCTTTGAAAACAAACCAAGGAATACACAAGGCCCTCACATGGCGTGTGGTCGATATCGCGGTCGGCGCGGCGGTCGGCGTGATGTCGGGAGTGATGTTTTGGGTGTTCGACGGCCTGTCGTATGGTCTTTTTCCGTTGATGACTTTGATTCTTCCTGGTTCAGCGGCGCTACTTCATGCTTTGTTCTACTTCCCCGCCACGCTGGGCTCTCTGATCGTGCGCAAGCCGGGAGCTTCGGCCTACGTGCTTTTGGTCGCATCGTTCGTCGAGGTGGTACTCGGCACGAAATACAGTGTGAGCCTGGTGGTAATCGCATTGCTGCAGGCGGCAGCCGCAGAAGCGGTATTCGCACTGTTCCGCTACCGTCGTTGGACGCTCGGCGTCACCATTCTGTCTGCTTTGGCGATTGGAATCGTCTACAACTTCTACCTGCTGTTCTTCTACTATCAGGCATTCACGTTCTTCAGCCCGCGAGGCATCATCGGCACTATTTGCGAGCTGCTTAGCGCGGTGGCATTCGCCGGTTTCGGTTCCTGGGGAATGTATTGCGCTTTACGTAAGTCAGGTGTTCTGTCGCGATTCGCTTCCTCGCATAAGGAACATAACGAAGAAAACGCCTGAAAGTACGTTTGGAAGCATGCCTCGACCATTTTAATTTTTTAATCAAATCTCATCAGTTTTACTGATTAAAAGGACGCAACGCCGGCTGCGACGTTGCGTCCTTTTATGCCATCGCACATAGTGCGATTACTGCGGAATCTTCGAACTCGAAATTCCCGGAATCAATCGGCGGTGATCAGCTCGCTCGAATCCATGTCGAAGTCGGACATGGCAAACGAGCGGATCGCCGGATCCTCATACGTGTTCATGTAATACGTGTTAGTCTTTCCGGAATAACCGCTGGTGAACAGCGTGCGCTCGAACTGGCCGTTGCCCATCTTGGACATGCCTTCAACCATCTGTACGGAGGCCAGCGTGTGGAACAGACGAGACACATTGGCGGACTCGTTGTTCTGCTGTGGATAGTGCGTGTTGGTGTAGGCGACACGTACGAAACGCGACGGCGAACTCACGTCACCGGGAATGCCGTGCATGCTCACGCCGGCGCCCCATGCGCTCAGTTCCGCCTTGCCCCAAGTGGTCGGCTCCGCCATTTCGTTGCTCACGCACATGTAGTTGCGCAGGTTTTCCATATGGAAGTCGAAGGTCGGTTGATTGGTGAGCACATCCACATCGTCATGATGAACATGCATGCCATCAGCCATCTGCTCGATGACGATGCTACGGGTGCCATCGCCAATGAACCAGTGCAGCAAGGACTCCTGCTGGCCGGGCACGACCTGCGAAACGAGCGTCACGTCCTTCAACGCCTCTTCGACTTCGTCGACACTGTCGAAATTGCGTGCCACCCACAGCGGGAATTCGAAAGTGGCGACGTTTTCGGTTCCCTCGACCGGTTCGTGCGCGAAGGAGGCGTATCCGGGGAAGTTCAATCCGGCGATGGCCAAGCCGTGCTCGTTGGCGCAATCGAAATACATGGGGCGATCGGTCATAACCACGCCCACGCCGATCACCGCATTCGGCTCGCTCTTGCCTTTGGCCCCATACGCATAGTCATACCGGTAGCCTCGCGGAGTGACCAGAATGGTCTCGCCGTAGGAGAAGCTCCAGTCGAGATTACGGCCGAAATATGTGTTTCCCTCATCGTCGGAGAAACGAACACCAGTGCACATATGGACTCCCTTCCATGATTTGCCGTGTTTTTCTTGCTTGCGTGTTCATGGTAAACGCCGTTTGCTGGGAAAATCTTAAGTTTTGCCCGTGGAAGAACCTAGTCTGGATATCTACGCATTCTACGACGACCGTGATCCGCTGGATCCTCGCACCCGATAGCAGAGTCTCCGTCAAACGCGCAAATTCGAGGTCTCCTGCATGCGTGTTAGAGAATAGCCCGCCTCCCGAGTCCCCAAAACACCCACCCGCTGGAACAATCCGTACGCCAACTGCCTTCTTGGCGGGAAGGTTCCCCCAGTGGGTGGAAGATTCAGGACGTTACAAGCCGGCCAATGCCAGAAACTTTTTGTCGGACTGGATGCCTTGGGTGAGGAATTTGCCGTCCCTAAACAACGCATACGTGGTGACCGGCGCGGGCGTACGTTGGGCGGTCTCTTTATCGGTGATATGAATCGTTTTGAATGGAATATTGTGCTCTTCCGCCGTTTGCCGCACCCGCGGAACCCAATAGCATGTAAACGGGCATTGATCGGTGTAGTAGAGCACGAACCCGTCTTCGTCCACCGCGGGATGCTTGGCGCATTCCTTGAATTTCGGCAGCTCCGCATTCTCTTCAAAAGGCAGGGCCATGAGATTGATGCCGCAATCAGATATGTCGGTCACTTCGAAACCCTTGTAGGACAGAAACCTCGGATCGGCAAGGAACTCTCGTTTGCGACCCTCGGCTGAGAGAATGCAAATGCCTTTGCGCCCCTGCTCTTTGGCGTCTCGGATGCATTCGCTCAGCAGATTACCGGAATGTCCATGACCTTTCAAAGAACCGGCCACCCATAGACAGTTGATATAGATCCACCCGTCCGCATCGATCGGCACCCATGCGTTTTCCGCCGGAATATATTCGATGAAGCATTTGCCTCGTTCCTCGCTACGATAGAAGACGAGACCTTCGTTGAAACGCTGCTTGAGCCACTCTTTTTTCGCAAGGCTTTGCTTGCCGGACATGGCACAGCAGATATGTTCCTTGTCGATGTTCTCTTCAGTGATGTGGATGTAGCTCATTTTTCCTGCACTTCTGAGTCGGGGATGCTGTATGGGCATCTTCGTTGATTCCTCGAATATGACAAAAGCCCTTGATTTCCAAGGGCTTTCAAATGGCTCCTGCGACTGGGCTTGAACCAGTGACCGTCCGATTAACAGTCGGATGCTCTGCCAACTGAGCTACGCAGGAATGCGCTGTGCACAAGACAAAAATACTACACCAAAACTTGTGGATTTCAAATCTTCAGCGTGTCACATGTGTGTTTCGACTTGCAAAACGTTTCCATACGATGCTTTCGGCCTAATCTTACATGGAGATCTTCGTCAACGGCATGGCCGAATCGATGGCGAAATCCGGGTTTGACGGAGCCACTCCCGCTTCGACCAGGTTGACGCCCAGCATGGCCACCATGGCACCGTTGTCGGTGCACAGTTTGAGCTGCGGCACACGCACCTCTACCCCATGCTCGGCCCCGACTTCCAACAGTTTGGCACGAAGCTGCGAATTCGCGGAGAAGCCACCTCCTACAATCAACGTCTTCGAATCGTACTGCTCGCAGCCGCGCATCGCCTTCTTGGCGAGTACAGTCGCCACGGAATCCGCCAGCGACGCGCACACGTCATCGACGGGAATCTCATTGCCTTGCGCCTGCTGTTCCTCGATCCAACGCGCGACGGCCGTTTTCACGCCGGAAAAGCTGAAATCGTACGGATGCTGCTGGCCCGCTTTGCCTTGGGTGAGTCCCTGCGGCACTTTGATGGCATGCGGGTCGCCCAACTGCGCATGACGATCGATATGCGGTCCGCCCGGATAGGGGAAACCGAGCAGGCGAGCGACCTTGTCGAAGCATTCGCCGGCCGCATCATCAAGCGTGGTGCCGACCACGTCGATATGACGTGCGACATCCTCAACATGCAGCAAGGACGTGTGTCCGCCGGACACGATCAAGGCGAGCGTGTCTTCGGGGAACGGGCCGAACTGCAACTGTGTGACCGCAATATGCCCGATCACATGCTTGATGCCGTAAATCGGCTTATTCGCCGCCCAGGCAAGCGATTTCGCGCCGGACACGCCAACGGCGAGGCAGCCAGCAAGTCCAGGACCTGCGGACACGGCGATCGCGTCGACGTCAGACAACGTCATGTTCGCATCGGCCAACGCCTTGGAAACGCATGGCACGAACGCTTCGGCGTGGGCGCGTGACGCAATTTCTGGAATCACACCCCCGTAACGCGCGTGCTCATCCATGGAGGATGCGA
>OGZD01001346.1_pt1 | contig 19821 bp, 12 predicted proteins | sample 1576701 | NCBI WGS metagenome assembly OGZD01 (sample SAMEA3541487, study PRJEB24748) | human gut metagenome | biome: human gut; feature: human-associated habitat; material: faeces | place: China | collected 2012
CTCTGGCGCAAGCATCCCGACGAATTGGATGCCCTGTTCACCTTCCAGGGCGGGGGCAACACACGCCAATTCCGCGACACCAACAAATTCGGCTCAAAAGAGGACTTCACCGCCACCTACCCACTCATCAATTACGAGTTCGCGTTGTTCCAAGCGGCAATGCGCGGCATGAGCAGTGCGGGATTCTTTGAGGGGCAGCACCGTTCGGTGGGAGAGCGCTCGCTGCTGGCCACGATCAGCAGCGCCCTAGTGGATTACAAAGACAAGAAGGTCGGCACACTGGTGCCGTTCAGTGCGCTGTATGAGGGGGTGTCCGGCACCATCCAGAGCACGGTGAACCATCGCATCAATCAGGCACCGCGCGAGCTCGATGCGCAAACCTGCCGTTATGCCCTCCCATTGCTGAAGGCATTACTTCTGGTCAAACACGTCGAAGGCTTCACAGCCAACGTACGCAATCTGCGCATTCTCATCCTCGACCGGTTCGATGAGAACATCCCTGAACTGGAACAACATATCCGTGATACGTTGGACACGCTTGAACGTCAGAACTACGTGCACCGCACCGGCGACGTATACGAGTATCTGACCAATGACGAACAGGCCATCGAGAACGAGATCAAAAACGTCGATGTCGAGGACCGGCAGATCCGCTCTCGCATCGGCAAGATCATCAGTGGCGACATTCTCGGCTCTCCGCAGGTGAATTACGGGCAAGGCCGGCAGAAGATACCATTCCGCTACGGACTGTCCATTGACGGCATCGCGCAAAGCACGCAACGCCCCATAACGTTGAACATCATCACGCCGATGGACTCCGCCGAACGGGATGCCAAGATTCTCCAATCGGCGGGGATACGTGACGAACTGCGTGTGATTCTTGATGACAATCCGCTGCTTCTTCGTGATATCTATACGCTCGAACGCACCGAAAAATACCTGAAGCTGCACGCCAACGAGCAAGGTGCACGCAAACGCATCATCGATAACAAGCGCGATGACCTTGCGCGTATGCAGGTCGGATTGAAAGCAACGCTGGCCAAGGCATTGTCCGCCGCCACGCTGGCCTACAACGGTGCGACGCTGGAAACAACAGCCCGCGAGGATGCGGCAAGCGTCGTGACAGAGGGATTGCAGACGTTCATCGGTCGCCTGTACACGAATCTGGGCATGGTGGATGGCCTGGCTTATTCCGAAAAGGACTTGCCTGTCGTTCTGGCTGATGCAGATGCCAACGCCGATAGCGCAACGCTCGCAGAGACCGATTCGGTGCGCAACGGCCTGGATCTGCCGGCTCGGGAAGTCTGCGATTACGTCACCGGTGAGATTCGGAAAGATCTTACGCCAACGGTTCGTAGCATTGTCCAGCATTTTGAAGGTGTGCCGTATGGGTGGCCGTTGGCGGACACCTTGGCGTGCCTGTGCCACCTGTATGGTGCCGAGCGTATTCATCTTGTGCTTGATGGCAGCCGTGTGCCGCGCACGGATGTGGTCAAGTATCTGACGAATCAGAAAAAGACCGAAAGCATGGGCGTGGCGATTCCAAAATCGTATGATTCCGGAAAACTCAAGGAACTGCGCGGCTTTGCCGGCGACTACCTCGGCCTGACGGCGGGCAAACTGCCGGCCGACGCCGAGGAGATGGCACAAAGCATCAAGAACGGGTTGAATGCGGAGATCGCCAGAATCGAAGCTCTGAAAGATGCCAATACCCGGTTCGCGTTCGTTGCGCAACTTGATGAACCTGTGCGGCGGTTGCGTGCGGTGGCTTCCATGCCCGATGATTGGATTCTGGAATCTTTCCCGACCGAGAGCGAGGAGACCAACACCGATCGGCTGCTCGATGATAAGGAAGAGATCATCGACCCGATTCTTAAGGTGCTCAACGGCGTGCAGCGGGGAACGCTGGTTTCCGGTTTGGACTGGATCGCGACCAACGACTCGAACTTCACACTAGCCTCTGCCGAGCTTCAGAAGGAACGCGACGAGATCCGAGCCATCGCTGATGACCCCATGTTGTTCCGCGGCAACAAGGTCAACCTATTCAATACACGACTGACCGTGTTGAAGGAACATCTTGAGGCATGGATAGGCGAGGAGCGGGCACATGCGCTTGAGGTCGTGCAAACTGTGCGCGGCAACATCATTGGCATCGATTCCTACTGCAACGCCCGTGAGGATGCTCAACGCAACGCTCTGCAGACCTTGGATAATGCGGCCAGCAAGATCAACGACGCGAAGTACATCGCCGACATCCGTCAGACCGCCGATACGGTGAAAGGCAATCTGTACCTGGCACTAGTCAACCAGTTGGATGCCGCGCGGCAACAGGCGGAAGTTCAGCCAGATGCCGTAGCCGTCCATGACGGTCCGGTCGTCTCCACTGAATCCGTCGAGAGTGGGGATACGGAGCCCGAGCATGTCGATGTCTCGGTTGCGCCAACCGCACAACCGGTAAACCGCAACATCCGTGTGACCCCACCCAAGCCAAAGCCCATGCTGGTCACCGAAAACGATGTGGCCGAGTTCCTGGACGAATACCGCCGCAAGCTCATGAGCGCCATCCATGAAGGAAAGAGGATTCTGCTGTGAACACGAACAAGCTGCAGTCGTTTGCCGCCGAGGCGCGAACCTCGCTGATGAAGGCGGTCCGCGCTCGCATTGATGCCGCGTTGGAGCCGAATTCCTTGGCTCAGTCCGACAGCCCGCGTGCATACCGGGAACTGACCGAAGAGATCCTGCGCAATGGCGGCGGCGAACAGGGCAGGGCAAAGACCGCCGAACGCCATGCCTACCGCTGGTTCAACCGCATCATCGCTCTGCGGTACATGGACGCCAACGAGTTCACTGGCGTGCATGTGGTGTCCGGTGAGGAACTGGATAATCCGAATGCGCTGCCCGCGGTGCTGTCGGCGGCGAAGCGCGGCGAATTCGAGGATGAGGTATTCGGGGGAGTAGGCACAAAATCAAAGGTGCTGCCTACTATTCAGGCATTGCTTGACGGCGGCAAACCCAGCAACGACCCGCAGGGAGACGCCTATGGTCTGCTGTTGCGCTCCTACTGCGATTACTGGCACAGGTTCCTTCCGTTCATGTTCGACGACGCCGGTGCCGCCGATGAGATCCTGATGCCCGCCGACCTGCTGGCCAAGGATTCCGTGCTGCGCAAGGCCGTCGAAGTGATGACCGTGGCCGACTGCGTGGGCGAGAGCGATGAGGGCAACGTCGAGATCATCGGCTGGCTCTACCAGTTCTATATCTCCGAACGCAAAGACCAAGTAATGGCCGGCTTCAAGAAGGCCAAGAAGGCCGGAGCCGACGAGATTCCCGCCGCAACCCAGCTCTTCACCCCAGACTGGATCGTGCGATATTTGGTCCAAAACACCGTAGGCCACCTCTGGACCCAGAACCACCCAGAATCCCAACTCCACAACACGTGGGAATACTATATCGACCCGGTTGGGGAAGACGCCGGAGAGATTCTCAAGATCGATTCTCCCGAAGACCTCACCGTCTGCGACCCAGCCTGCGGCTCCGGCCACATACTCGCCTACGCCTTCGACCTCCTCTACAGCATCTACGACGAAGCCGGCTACTCCGCCAACGAAATCCCCGGCCTGATTCTGGAACACAACCTCTTCGGCATGGAGATTGACGAACGAGCCGCCAACCTCGCCGCCTTCGCCCTCACCATGAAGGCCCGAGGCAAATACCGTCGTTTCTTCCGCAAGGGCCGCCAAGTCCAACCCAACGTCCAGCGCATCACGCCGGAATACTTCGCCGATGACGAAGTCACCAAACTCAACGACCTCTACCACGTGACCTTCGACACCGACACTTGGAACACCTACCAAAACGCCGACACCTACGGCTCCCTCATACAACCACCAGCGGATCTGGTGTCGTTGCTCCCGCTGGCGGGAGCTGTCGAGCACAGCGAGACTGAGGGTGGTCAAGCGCAACTCTCGCTGATATCCGATCAGCTCAGAGACCGTGCCAACCTCGTCCTCACCCAAACCCGCTACCTCTCCCGCCAATACGCCGCAGTAGTGGCCAACCCGCCCTACATGGGTTCCGGCAACATGGGCAACGAGCTCAAGAAGTTCGTCACCGACCATTACAAAGACGGCAAAGCCGATTTGTATTCATGCTTTTACTACCGATATGAAACTCTCACAGATCGAAATGGGTTATTTGGTACTGTAATCGGCGATACGTGGATGTTCATCAAGTCGTTCGAAGCTATGCGAACGAATCTGATTGATTGCCGGCATATTGAAAGCTTTATCCACATTCGTGACATATCGAATCATCCTGATATTTTTGGGGCGAACGCAGCTTTCATCGTTTCTAATGAAACAAAAAAGAAGCATTCGATCTTCATCAAGTTGACTCAAAATGGTTCATGGCGTAAACGTTCCGAGTTCCTTCAGGCGGTTCAGCAGAAAACTGAAGGCGCAGTGTTCACCGTCAACCAACACGATTTCGCCCAAATTCCCGGCTCCCCAATCGTGTATTGGCTATCCGATGCAATGCGTAAGACATTTACGATTGGTAAGCCATTAGAGGAAATCGCCAAACCTCGTGTGGGGCTACAAACTGGCAATAACGATCGCTTCATTCGCGAGTGGTGGGAAGTCAGCCAGTCTCGGAGTTCATTCGGCTGTAAATCCCATGAAGAAGCTGCCGCTAATGGCAAACGTTGGTTCCCGTACAACAAGGGCGGAGAGTTTCGTAAGTGGTATGGGAACCAGGAATTCGTCGTCAATTGGGAACATGATGGTAAGGAGATTGAGAACTTTAGACCGCATTCAGTGGTCCGCAATCCTGATCTTTATTTCCATCCGTCGATTTCATGGTCGAAAATAAGCAGCGGAGATCCAGCTTTTCGTTTCTTCCCTGGTGGATTCATATTTGATGTTGCTGGCACGTCCATCTTCTCCTCTGATGATTTACGTTCGACGATCATGGGATATGCAGACTCGACAACCGCTTATACCCAGTTGACTGCCATCGCTCCAACTCTGAACTTTGAAGTTGGACAAATTGCTTCATTGCCGATTTCAGAGAGGCTGGATGGCATAGACTGCGATAATGTTAAATCGTTGATTCGGTATTCTAAATCCGACTGGAATTCCAGCGAAACCTCATGGGATTTCGATGGTTTGGAGTTGTTGAGCTACCTCTCAGTTGGGTTCGTTGACGACTCTCTCGATAAGGGAATTAAGGGTATTTCACTCGTTGAACTCATTCTGAAATATATTGCTCGTTGTAAGTGCATTGCCGAAGAGCAACGCCAACGAGAAATCAAGAATAATGAGCTGGTCGCTGATGCCTACGGCGTACGCAACGAGGTGCCATGCGACGTACCAATCGAACGAGTGTCGCTGAAACGTAATCCAGCATTCGCATACCCGAAGAATACACCCGCCGAGCGTGATGAACTCATGACGCGAGATATCATCAAGGAGATCATCTCCTATGCGGTCGGCTGCATGTCGGTCGCTACTCGCTGGACAAACCCGGTCTGATTCTCGCATCCCAAGGCGAGACCCTTGATGACTATCATGCGCAGATCCCGAATCCCTCGTTTGAGCCGGACGCGGACAACGTCATCCCCGTCACCGAGGATGAATGGTTCGAGGATGACATCGTGGCCCGGTTCAGGCAGTTCCTCGTCGTGGCCTTGGGCGAACAGCATCTTGAGGAGAACATCGCCTATATCGAGCAGGTGCTGGGCAAGTCGTTACGCAAGTACTTCGTCAACGATTTCTACGACGACCACGTCAAGATGTACAAGAATCGTCCGATCTACTGGATGTACTCCAGTCGCACCGACAAGAAGGGCGTGTTCAAGGCGCTGGTCTATTTGCACCGCTACACACCTACCACCACCAACAACGTGCTGTCGTACCTGCGCGACTTCACAGCCAAGCTGCGCGCCCAATCCGAACGGTTGGCGCAATCAGACAAGGCTAGCGAGGTTCGCCAAGGCGAAAAGCTGCAAACTGCCATCAAGGAGTGCACCGACTACGAGCGTGACATCCTCTACCCGCTCGCCACCCGCAACCTCCCCATCGACCTCGATGACGGCGTCCTGATCAACTACCTGCGCATGGGCAAAGCCGTTCGAACCATCCCCGCAATCGAAAAGAAACGCACCACCGTCCAATCCTGGACCTGGCCCATTCATATGTTAGGAGAGTGATTTGATGGCGGGATCGTTAGCTGAATATGATGCACTTGAAGATTGCACACGCAATATTTTTGGCCGTGTTATGTGGTCTCACAAGATACAGGAGAAACAGGCAGACATTTATCTATTTGAGTCAAAAGGGTTGACAATATGCAGTATTGTGCTTTCTTCGATTGTGTCAGGCGGACTCGTAGCAGCGTTATTTATTGACCCTTTTTGGCTAAAATTGGTTTCAACATTAATGTCTTGTATTTCGACAATTCTGATTGCTGTCATTAAGAGATTTGATTTTGAAAAATTGATTCAAAATCATAGGGAATTCGCAACCCGATATCTTGCAGTAAAGGATCAACTAATGTTACTGCTTTATCAAATACGTTTGCATGACAAGGATTGCGATTTCTTAGAAGAAGAGCTTCGCTCTCTTGTTTCAAAGGTATCTGAAATTAATTCTGTAGCGCCACAAACGACAAATTGTGCAGTTAGTCTCGCGTCAGCTGCCTTGCATAAACATAAAGATGATGACATAACCGATGAAGAGATAAACAATGGGCTCCCTCCATCACTAAGAAAGGAATGTAAGAAATGACTTTTTACGTTCAGAGGCATACTGGAGTTATCAATCAAGAAACTCGTGGGTTAATCGCGAAAAGATACCGGACTGTTACTAGGGCCATTAATCGAGAATTTTATGATTCGTATAGTGAAGTTGAGCATAGCTTGTATGTAGGTTCTTATGGTCGTTGCACAGCAGTCGATACAAGTGATATTGACATTATGGTAATTCTTCCGCGCGAAGAATATGATCACTTCGATTCATATCGGGGTAATGGACAATCTAGATTGTTGCAATCTGTTAGGACTGCCATTAAACAATCGTATTCTACAAGCGATGTGCGAGCAGATGGCCAGGTAGTAAAAATTGCCTTTAGCGATGAGATGAAGTTTGAAATACTGCCGGCTTTTGCCTCTGTGGATTGGGCGGGAAATACTGTATACGATTATCCCGATGCGAACCAAGGTGGTAATTGGCTTTCGAGCAATCCTAAGGCTGAGCAAGAAGCCATGCGGCAAAAGAATAAATTGTCTAATGGTCTGCTTGTTGATACCTGTAGGCATATGAGGGTGGTTCGTGACTCTTGTTTTAAAAGCTACCATCTTTCAGGAATTGTCATTGACAGTTTTGTTTATTCCGCTATTAAAGATTGGCATTGGTGTAATCCCGGTGTTCCTTCTTCCTCTCCTAAAGGTTCATATGAGGAAACAATTCTTAGGTATTGGGAAGACTTCATTCAGTTTTCTCCTAATTCTTTGACAGCACCAGGGAGTAGAGATTCCGTCAATGTGCAGAAGAGCAATGAATGCTTAGGTAAAGTGCTGCGATATATGGCGGGTAAATAACAACGTTGGTGATTATATGAGCATTGATAGTGGTGAATCCAAGAACGTAGAATACAAGATTGCCTTGCCTGACCGCAGTATCAAGTACACGAAAAAACCGCGGTGGCGTTTGCTAATGGCGAGGGCGGGCGCATCGTGTTCGGCATCGAGGATTAGACACTGCGCGTGGTGGGTGTGCCGGATGATCAGGTGCTCACTATCATGGATGCCATCTCGAATGCCATTACGGATAGTTGCGAGCCACTGATTATTCCGGATATCTCCATGCGGGACATTGACGGCAAGACGGTGATTGTGGCGGAAATCCTGCCGGGCGCGCAGCGGCCATACTTCGAATCGATGGCCCGGCTTGACGAACAGCAACGCAAAGTGCTGGACATGCTTGTGCAGAATGGTCCAATGGAATCGTCATCCATAGCGGATCAGCTGGGTGTGCAAAAAAAGACGTGCGATAGACATACTGAATGACATGACGGATAAGGGAGTAATTCAGAGAATCGGTGTCAACCGCTCAACTGCCTATGTAGTACAGCGAGGAGCACAACAATCACGCGAGGTCATAGATACGCTATAAACTGATTCATTAGTCAGTAGTAATGCGAGACTTCCAAGAGCCGGGGGTAGTCCCCCGGCATTTTTTTGTATGGAGGGAGCGGTCAATGTCGATTATCGGTGGACTACGGGCAACCTGTGGACGGAGAAGAGGACGGTGAATGAGCAGCAATACGCAGATCGGTCGTTTGTTGGCGGCACGTTTCGCAAAATTCGACGGCACTCCGCATAGCGAAGGGCGCGTGGTGTTCTGGCATGACGAGGCCGGTGAATTCTCCGAAGAAGTGGACAGCATCGTTGGGCCGGAAGCGGAGAACGAAGCGCTGCGCGATGTTGAGCTGGTTCGTTTGGAGAGTAATCCGTTCGCACTGAAATACCGGATCATGCTTGCAGAACCAACCACCAAATTCCTGGTATATGTGGAAGGCAAACTGCCGTCCAATGAGGACAATTGGCTGCTGGATCTTGAAATCGCCTATGGTCCTTGGTTCACTGCGGACAAGCTGTCAATGATCCTCAACGAGCTGTTCCCGCGCGAGGCATCCGCCGAAACGCGCCGTGATTGGCTCGCCATCATGCAACGCTGCAAGCCGTTCTTTGATGATGACGATTTGGTTCAAGCCTTGCAGCAACGATTGCGTGCGGAAGATGATGCCAAGACCTTCCAAGCGAAGATGATCGCATCCCTGCTGGGATTGCCCGTCGGCGAACATAGCTTGCAGGCCATCTGGCGGGAGCTGCTCACGCAATACGCCAAAGACTCCGCTCGCGGCATCGAGACAATCGAGGCCATGGGATTGGCCGACTACCACTGGGCGGGCACACGCGGCATCTACAGATTTGACTCCGGCAATCAACTGAACAAGCCCACGGTGAAGGATTTCGTGATCTGGCTGTTCCGTCTCGCATGGAACGGGTTCAGCGATGCCGAGAATAGCATCGACTATTACGCGAACGTCCGCCGCGACTTCGATACCTGGCGCAATAACCCGAAAACCACTCCGGTGATACAGAGGCTGGCGAGTGAGGTGTTTCCGGATCTGTCGCTGGATAACACCATCGCCACCATGAGTCTGGCTGAACTGGAACAGCACGACGTATTCAGTGAAGTCGACGAGCAAATCGTGGAACTGCTCTATAAGGCATTGGACAATGCGGACGTGACCGATGAAGATGTGCAGCGTATCATCGCTGCCCGCCGATACGGTCTCTGGTTCTCCCGATTCGCCAATGATTACGACATCATCGCGTCCGCGAGCGCGCTGCGTGCCATGCTGAGGCAATGCCAGCCCATCGTGGAATCTATCTCTTCGCCGCAAAATGGATTCGAGGCTTATACCAATTCGCTCTACCAAGTTGACGGCTGTTACCGGCGCTTCATCGCGGCGTGGAAAATCGGTTCCCCATCGCGGGACAGGGACATCGCGGACAGTCTGGAACGGGAGTACTCCAGGTACCAGTCCGAGCTTGGCGTCGCATGGCAGCGGCAGGTCGGCAAGATGGACAGTTGGGCGATTGCGGGTGTGTCTTCCCAAACCGAGTTCTATGCGCGCAATGTGAAGACGGTGACGGATGCGCATAAGAAGATCGCGGTCATCATCTCGGATGCGTTGCGTTACGAAGTCGCCGAGGAATTCTGCAGGAAGCTCAATGAGCAAAGCCGGTGGACCGCGTCCATAACGGCTCAGCTCAGCACGCTGCCGTCGTATACCCAATTGGGTATGGCGGCGTTGTTGCCGCATGCGGACCTGTCCATGGATACAAAGAAGCATTATTATGCCGTTGTGGATGGGAAGGATGCGAGCGGTACGCCGGCTCGTGCTGCGATTCTCGCCGAAGTCGGAGGTACCGCCGTAGAGGCGGAGGATCTGCTCAACATGAAGCGGGACGAATACCGCAATCTGGTGAAATCCTGCAACGTGCTGTACGTGTACCACAACACCATTGACGCCATTGGCGATAAGGAAGCCAGCGAATCCGGCACGTTCGAGGCGTGCAGTCGAGCGATCAACGAGCTTGAAGCGGTGGTGAAGCGTTTGTCCAACGCGAACGTCACCAATATGATCGTCACCGCCGATCATGGTTTCCTCTACCAGGACCACGATATGTCGGATGCGGAATGGCTGAGTGAACGGCCATCCGGCGATGCGATATGGAAGGAAAGCCGACGTTTCGTCATAGGCTCCAATCTGGTTGGCAAGTCCGCATTTACGACATTCAGCGCGGCGCAGGTCGGCTTGCGGGATATGGCGGGCGAAGGCGTGACCATCCAGGTGCCGAATTCCATCCATCGCCTTCGTATCAAAGGGCCTGGCGTGCGATACGTGCACGGCGGGGCTTCTTTGCCGGAGATCGTGGTGCCGATCGTGCACATCAGCAAGGGGCGGTCCGCCTCGGAAGATGTGCGCAAAGTGAGTTTCAGAATCCAGCAGACGACCGACCGCATCACCACTGGTCAGATCACGGTCGACTTCCTGCAGACCGAGCCGGTGGGCGGCAAGGTGTCCGAACGGACCGTGCTGGCCGGCTTGTGGGGCGTTTCGGCGGATGGCAAGGGTGTGCTCATCTCCAATGAGGTGCCTATTGCGTTCAACTCCACCAGCAAGGATTCCGCTGACCGCCACGTGCCTGCCACATTCCTGCTGGCCGGCGATGCCGGCCAATTCAACAACACAACCGTCGAATTGCGTGTGAACGAGCAGATTCCCGGCTCCAGCCAGATGCGCCAGCTGGACGTGAAGGCAGAGTATCTGCTCAAGCGCGGCTTGTTCACCGATGACGGATTCGATTTCTGAAGTTGAATGTGTCGTTGCCGAATGTGTCTTCGGTGAAATGAGATTGGGCGTAAGGTGGGATTATGGCAGATGAATCCAATGAGGTGAGCGGGTCGTTGACTGGTGCTGGTGCTGAGGGCGGCGTGGCGGCTCCCGTAATGAGCAATCTGGACCGCAAGATCACCGATGACTTCTCGCAATACACGGTGCGCAAGGATCTGGTAAGCGAAGTCAAAGGCAATGCGCTGGTGCCCTCATATGTACTGGAATATCTGCTGAGCAAATACGCGACCACCACCGACCAGGAGAGCATCAATGCCGGCGTGAAGCGCGTTCGCGACATTCTTGCGGACAATTACGTTCATCGCGAGGAAGCGAACCTCATCCAATCGAAGATTCGCGAGAAAGGCCGATACCAGGTTATCGACAAGGTACAGGTCGCGCTTAACGAAAAACTCGACCGGTACGAGGCCACATTCGAGAACCTTGGCATCAGTCGCGTGGTTGTCGATTCCATTACGGTGGACAAGAATCCCAAGCTGCTGGTCACAGGCATCTGGTGCATGTGCACGCTGGTATACGCCTATTCCGACGACCGCGACGAGGTGCCGTGGCGTTTGCATCGGCTCATGCCCGTGCAGATGTCGCATGATGACCGCGAAAACTATCTAGCCATGCGCGCGAAGTTCACCGCGGGGGAGTGGATCGACCTGCTGATGCAATCGGTCGGATTCAACCCGGATCTGTTCGGCGAGCGCGCCAAACTCCTGCACTTGGTGCGCATGATCCCGTTCGTGGAACGCAACTACAATCTGATCGAGCTTGGACCAAAGGGCACCGGCAAGTCGCATATCTATTCTGAATTCTCGCCGCACGGCATGCTCATTTCCGGTGGCGAGGTGACGGCGGCGAAGCTCTTCGTGAATAACGCGAACAAGCAGATCGGCTTGGTGGGCTACTGGGATACGGTGGCGTTCGATGAGTTCGCAGGCAAAGCCAAGAAAGCTGACAAGGCTCTTGTGGACATCATGAAGAACTACATGGCCAACAAGAGCTTCTCGCGCGGCACCAATGTGATGCAGGCCGAGGCATCCATGGTGTTCGTGGGCAACACCTCGCACAACGTGCCATACATGCTCAAGAACTCCGACCTGTTCGAGGAGCTGCCGGTGCAATACCATGATCCGGCGTTCCTTGACCGCATCCACTATTACCTGCCCGGGTGGGAATTCGAGCAGATCCGTACGGAGATGTTCACGAGCGGATATGGCTTCGTGGTGGACTACTTGGCGGAGATACTGCACAACCTGCGCAACGTGGATTACGGTTCGGCGTTCGAGAAGTATTTCAAACTGTCGCCGTCGCTGTCCACACGAGATAAGGATGGCGTGCGCAAAACGTTCTCCGGTTTGATGAAGCTGATCTATCCATCCGGACAGGCCACGGCCGAACAGATGGAACCGTTGTTGCGTTGCGCCATTGAAGGGCGCAAGCGCGTCAAGGACCAGTTATGCCGTATCGACTCCACCATGGCGGAAGTGGATTTCAGTTATATGCGGGCTGGCTCGGTGGAGCCGATCGCCGTACATGTGCTGGAGGAGGATGATTACCCGGAGCTGTATTGGCGTGGTGGGCATGATGAGCGTGACGAGGTAGAGAGAGGTACGGTTGCTCCTGTTGCACTCGCTGATGACGCTAGTCTCGGTGTTGAGAAGGTTGGTAACACTACTTCTGACGTGCCTGCTGGAGATTCCATCGGTTCTGTTGATGACAAAGCTGCTGCCTCAGCTGACGTAACTCATAAAGTTGATAACACGAATGAAACAGAGTCTTCGTCGCCAGTACTTGCCACTGAGTCTGCGGCTACGTCTTTGTCTACTCTTGCGCGCGTGCCATCTTTGTCTCCCATTGAGCGTGCCGCTACAGCGGCCAAGGAAGGACATGTCGAATTCGCTGAAAGCCAGCGAGGTGCCACATATAATAAGCTGTTCGGTCCGTATGTCGCTGGTGCGACGCAGATTACGCTCAAGGACCCGTATATTCGTAAGACTTATCAGGTGCGCAACCTCGCGGAGTTTCTTGAAACCGTGTACACATACACTAATCGTTCAGGCGAAGTGCATGTGCATTTGATTACCGGATGCGATGAGGAGTATCCCGACCGGCAAATCGATAATCTCAGCCAAGTGCAAGCAACATTCGGCACATTAGGCATTGCGTTGACCTACGAATTCAGCGAGTCCGGGCACGATCGTTCCATAGTCACCGACACCGGATGGCGGGTCATCTTGGGCCGCGGCTTGGACATCTACCAGCGTTACAGCGACAACGACTGGCTCAATCCACTGACCAGGCAACAGAAACTTCGTCGCGTGAAGGAATTTTCGGTTACGTATCAGCGGAAGTGATGTCGCGTGAGTGGGACGCGCGACAATTGAACTAGTTAAGCTGATGAGCACGTTAGCGGCGTGCGGGACACCTTAGCAGAAATATCTTGTTTCCATAACGCTCATGAAGCTGACAGAGGAATTTTGCAAGAACGTATGGTGTTAACTATTCTGTAGATATGAGTGGATGTACAGCACCAATTCGTGGTCATCGCACGGCTAGCGGATTAGCGGCTTGCCCAGTGTGTGGAGGCAGGGGCTACGGCTATAGAGCTCCGGTGTATTATTTTTCTTCGAATAGCTATGCGCCGCAAAGTGGCTATATAAGTAACGGCAGCCACGTTGGAAGCTCGGCAAGACCTCGCTGGTCTCCAGATACGTCTTCCGTAACTTATACGAAGGATGAAGTACGGGCATTGACACCTGTTCGCAACGCCATAGAGTCTCGAACGCAATTACCGCCAGAATCCTATGATGTTTTCCTCTGTCATGCGTGGGATGATCGTCGTGGTATCGCTACCGAGTTGCATGACAGGTTGCAAACCCAAGGTGTATCGGTCTGGTTCAGTGAGAAGAACATCATCCTTGGACAACCGTTTTTGCGTGAAATCGACAAAGGGCTAGCGAAGTCTCGTGTTGGTCTTGTCCTCGTCACTCCGGCTTTTCTGGAGAGGATTCGTAGTGGCGGTGTGTCCGAGAAGGAACTCTCGGCGCTTCTTGCTCGTGATTTATTATTCCCAGTCATATACAAAACGACTTTTGACGAGTTAAGAAATGTTAGTCCATTGCTTGCCTCTAGGAATGGGTTGGACGCGAATGAAGATCCTTTGGAGGATATCGTTACCAAAATCGCTGAATTGGTGACATTTGAGAATAGCTAGTGGCGATTTGTCACGTGCCTACGGATATCGCATTCCGAAGATATCTGTCATAAGCGACGTAACGAGCTGGAAAGTGACCGATCGATACGTTGGGGTCAGTAGATCATCCATGGCAAGGATCGCAACATCAGCTAACCGAGGGCTTCGTTTCAGATGTTGCAGCGACGGTGACCATCATTCTTCGTAATATGACAAGTTCGATCTCCACCGTTTGTTTTGGGAATAGAGGTAATCCTCATAGGCGTTGTCCGATGTGGCATATTCGTGATGACAGTGTTCGCCGGTCTCTGCGTTGTCGTATTCGACCGCCCAGTTGCCTGATTGGAATGTGTTTGTAGTGTATGTCATGACCTGCTCCTTTGCGACGCACACCAACGCCGAACAGAACAGCAGTCACGATTCGTCTTGTGATGAAATCGCCAAGCGGCTTCATCGCAAGTTCTTCCCTGATATGGAAATACCGTCACGGGGAAGTGACAGGCAATGCAACATTTGCGCCGGAGACCTCGTCAACCTATTCATCGGCTCGTTCCCTAGAGGAAATCGACAATCGCAAATCGACCAGATAGTGCAGGATCTCCGCAGCGAGTACGACAAGCCCACGCCCACCTCTGAAGACAACGCGCAATACGCGGACACCATTGACTGGCTTAACGACGACGAGACTTTTGGCGATGAGCGAACCATAGCATCGGCCATCCTCCCGATGTTGTTCTATGCGGAAGCCATGCAGATGTTCAACACAAAGCTTGATTACTGGGCTTACCTCATCACCCGTTATGTCAAAGGCAAGGGATTCCTCATGGATGAGCATTTGGCCAAGGTCTGGGTTTGCAGCCAGCTGACCAATATCATTAGGAATCTCAGCGAGGAACAGGCTGGCATCGCACTGGGTACTGGGCATACGCTGACCAATATCGCCAAAGCTGGTGGAACTTCGCAGCCTAACGTCAAAACCAAGTGGCCGCATATTCATGATTATGCCGACGCATACAAAGCGCTGAAAGAAACCGGCGAAGCGCAGGATGTCATTATCGATAACCGTGCGTACGTATTTGCACCTGCCAGCGATGAGAGCTATCGCAAACGTGCTGAGTCGATAATCGACGGGCATAATGCGGAGAGGCTAAGAGACCAATGACATATTAATATTGCTGGACGCGGCAGAAGGAACTTTAGGGCCGCCAAGCTAAGTGGTCAAAGTGCGAAATACTAGTCTTGATAATGACGCAGTATCGCAACACATAGTCGCCGGATGTGTGCCAAATGCCGTAACCGCGTCGCCACTGTCACCCCTACAACGCAAACGCCAGCTCCTCCCGCAACGCAGTACGATTCGGATAACGCCCGACAATCTCACGCGCCAATACGCGGGTCTCCTCATCGCCAAACACTGCGGCGAAACGGCGCAGCTGTTTGGCGATTTGCTGGTATGTGCTGCGGCGCGCCGTCAATGTATTGTCGACGCCACGTTCCACCGTAAACCGGAACACGGGCGTGCCCATGGTGCCGTGTGGCATCGCGTCGAGGATTATCGATTTTGCCGATTCGGGGTGTTCGATGGCGATGGTGCGCAGCAATGGCAGCGGCGGGTAATCGACCATGACGCAATAGGTCAGGGCCGCGTCCGAAAGCCGCTCGTCCACGATGAGCTTCTCGTAAGCGGGATTGCGCCAACTGCTGTGGCGCTGTGTGCCGCCTTTGGTGGTTATTTCCGGCTGGTACTTGATACGGTCGATGATGTTCCGGGCGCAATCTCTGGCCAGCCCATCAGCCACGTCATGCCATTCTTCTGCGCTAAGACCGCCGTAGATGCGTAACAGATTGCGTAGTTTACTCACGTAATGGGTATCGGATCTGTCGTTGCAGGAAAGAATGTAGTACCGATACACGTTGGCGAGTAGGCCAACGTCATTGAGTCCCTCGGCGCAGCATTCCATGATGGTATGCCATCCATGGGGCAGCAGGTCTGGCAGCAGACCGTTATGCCGGGCATCGATATCGACATCTTCCATATCCCGGCTCGACAGAAGGAAATCTTGTGCGAGCATGTATGCGGAACGCAAGTGCCCTTCATGAATCATGTTCGCAGCGTTCATCAGTGTGAGGGCCATTGACTCCGGGTAGTCTTTCAGAAGCTGCTCGCGTCCAGCGTCATCGTTGGATAGAGCGTATAGGTCGTAGGCGCTCATGAGTGTGAACAACTGCAATACGTGTAACGATTCATCCGGAATGAAGTCGGTTTCGTCGTCTACTTCGCTCGTATCCTCGTTATCCTCATCCTCGTCGTCCTCGTCGTCCTCGTCGTCCTCGTCGCTTTCTTCGCTTTCTTCGTTGAACGAGTATTCCAGATTGCGCGTTATCGCGTTCTCGATCACGTCATAGGCCCATATGCGTTTGTCGTCATATTGGGCGAAAGCGAGCGCGCTGGAAATCAGCAACATACTGTTCAATGGTTCGCATTGCCGCATGTCTTTTTCGTTCGCGGCCTGCGCAATGGTGTTCAATGCCTTGCCGGCGGTAGAGGAGTCGGCGAATTCCGCCGCATTCTCCATATAGCATCGCACGCGCATCGCCAGATCATCCATAAGCGTGAGCAAAGGTTCGGAGCCATCATCGTTCTCGGACGAGAGCAGAAGCGCGTGGACTTCGTGTATGCACAGTCGCAGGTTGCCGCATGCGCTCGCGTAATCACTGGATTGCAGGGCATTGCCCGCGATAGCCTGCACGGTTTTGATGAATTCTGTGTAGTCACATGATTTGCTGTACGCATCGCTGTGTTTACTGATATGAATAATGAAACGTTCATGGCATCGGCGGATTGTGTCGGAGAGCATGGTTTGTGCGTCGATCAGCGGGATTAGCGGTCGTTCTTCGTCTGGCTGGGCGCAGAACGTCTTTGCGGCTTCGCGCAGTTGGGTGGACCACAGGAACAGCAGATGGCCTTTGCCCTGCTCTGCGCGCGCGTCGAGGTGTTGCTGGATGGGATCCAGCACGGTGCGGGGGAGTGCGATGACACCATCGTGAGCGTTGGCGGTGTCATCATTGTGGTGATTGCCGTGCGCGCCAATGAGCTGTTTGCGCAGTTCGTAAAGCACGGCACCTATGTGCTTGCAATATGGTGTTCTCTGATACGGGCAGGTGCACGCGGCGGATTGTATGCGAATCGAATTGTCGTCGGTTGTGGATTCGTGGTCGCTGTTACTGCTGGTAGTGGCTTGGTCATCAGTGTTTGCTTCATTGGCGTTCTCGCCGTGAGCGTCTTTGCTGAGGCGGATGTCAACGTCATAACAGTCATCGGCACTGCCGGACACCTGCGCGTGATACAGCTGCGGCGCAATCTCCTGCACCGAACTCACTCGGCCTGATTCCCAGTAATCGGTGGCGCGTTCGAGAATCAACGGTGTGCCTTCGAACATGACCTCGAATTGAGCCAGCGTTGGCTTTTGCGGAACAACTATACTGCTGATTGTAGCGGGTGGAGTGTTACTCGCCGCTTGGCGGTGCATACTGGTCTGATGTAGTCTTGTTTCCACTGGGTAATCGCATTCGGGGAAGAGGCGTCAATGGCTGTACTGACAGATGCTGAAGCTCGTCGTATGCTGGAACTGCTGAAGGAAGCTTTGTCTCCGAAGTCCATCACCCTGAATAAAGGCGAGAAGCAATTCCAATTGCATCAGATAAGTTTGTAGTCAAATGAATCGTAGTGTTTACGACGAGAAGAAAGTATGACGAGTTCTGATTTTGACTCATTAATTCGAAGTTACGGAAAATGGCTGTCTGATAACACGACTTATACGCAACTGGATGAGTGGTATGAAGTTAATGTTCCACTTCTGGATGAAGACAACGACTATACGCAGTTCTATGTGAAGCCCGGGAAGAACAGCGTAACGTTCTCTGATGACTGTGCCACATTACGCCGTTTGGAGTCGCATGGGATGACTGTGACGGAATCGCGTTTGGCAGTGCTCAAAGATATTCTGAATCAGTTTGGTATTGAACGTAACGGCGACGAGCTTACTCTGACGAGCGATACTGCTGATTTTGCTGATGCCAAGAATCGGTTCCTGCAAGCTATCATCAAAGTTGGTGATATGTCTATGCTGGCCAATCCCATGTGCAGACGTATTTTGCAGATGACATTCGTATGTTCTTTAATGCGAACAACATACGGTATGTGGAAGGCGCTCAGTTCCGTGGCAAGTCTGGTTTGCTGTGCCAGTATGACTTTGTGTTGCCGTTTACGAGTAAACAGGCGGAACGATTCTGCACATCTATTACGCGGCCTTCCCAGCGACTCATTTCCAGTACCTTATTTCATGGGAGGATACGCAGGCGGCACGAAAGACACCAAGTGAACTGGTTGTTTTCCTCAATGATTCGGATCGGCGCATTGACAATCAGCTAATAACCGCTTTGGAAAAGTACAATGCGTATCCCATTAAGTGGAGTGAGCGGGAATTTAAGGAGAACTTGTACAAGCTTGCTTCGTGAGTGGTGTTTGTGGCTTTGGTCGGGAGCGAGGTTTCTGCTGTTTGCCGTGTCGACCTCCCCTCAGTCGCCTACGGCGACAGCTCCCCTCGGGGAGGGGAGTTAAGGAAGCGCTTAACGTGCGTGGGGCTTCAGCCGCTCCCAATACGCCCGAATCGCGCCGAACGAATACACCGCGATCGCGACCCAAATCACCATGAACGCCGCATAGCCCTGCGCGCGCATCGGCTCGTGCAGCAGGAGCACAGCCACACAGAACTGGATCAGCGGGTTGAGATATTGGATGAAACTCACGGTCAGGTAATGGCTGTGCTGCACGCCGTAGGAGAACATGGCCAGCGGAATCGCGGTGGCCAGGACGGAGAACGCCACTAACAGCGCGACCATGGCCGCCAACGTGGCGACCAAACGATACGCGAGCACGCTGGTGGCATTCATACTGGACAGTGCGCGCCAGTACAGCGGCAGCACGCCCCAGCCGATATTGGACACGAGCGGCGCGGCTATCCCCATTCGCGTCTGCTCGACGGTACGAACCGAAGTCACGTCTCACCACCATAGCGACTGATCACATGAGTGTCCCGCACCTGGTCACATGGCATATTGGACTTGCTGATGATGAACAGTACCGGTTATTGTTAGAGTCTTTTCCATAGGACACGGAGATTGAACAGATGATTCGGCCTTTTCTGAGGGCGCGAATCAGATTCGCAGTGGTTTGTCCCAGACTCTGTTACGGTGATAATAACTTCATCGTTGATAAGGGAGTCTTCATGGCAGGCAATGGCAACACGGCATTTCGTTTCCGAGTCACTTTGCGCCTTGACGGGCGTGAATGCTGGCGGGAGATTCTGGTGCCGGCATCATTGACGTTCTTCGATTTGCATGCGGTATTGCAGGAATGCTTTATGTGGTACGGCGAGCATCTGTTCTGCTTCACATTTCCGAATGGGAAGCAGGTGCAAGTGGAAGAATTGTGGGGAGAAGAGCCCTCATACCATGAGGCGAAATACGAACAATATATGCCGGTGGAGCCGTTGCCGGAAGTTCGCGTTGCTTCGGAAACCGAGCTGGGCGACGTGTTTCCCAAGGTGCGTACCGCTCGCTATTACTACGATTATGGTGACGATTGGATC
>OGZD01001355.1_pt1 | contig 19736 bp, 18 predicted proteins | sample 1576701 | NCBI WGS metagenome assembly OGZD01 (sample SAMEA3541487, study PRJEB24748) | human gut metagenome | biome: human gut; feature: human-associated habitat; material: faeces | place: China | collected 2012
GAGCCCCAACAAGCCGCCTTTGTGCCACTTGTGGCCACAGAGGCATTGCTTGCCATTTAGCGGCACCCCCGGAAAGTCCCCAAAAACAAGAAAAACGAAGGCCCTTTTTACTTGACCTCCGTTTCTCTGGCTTTTTGTAGTCCCTCTGCTGTGGCCTCCATGACCGTCAATTCCTTTTCGTCCATTGAGTTGAGAAGTCTATCAATGTGCTGGCGGCAGTCGCTTTCGCTATTCTGCCTGTCAGGATAAAAGAATTGGTCTACGGAAATGTCCAGCAAGGTGACGATTTGGTAAAAGGTATTCAGGCTTGGATGCTGACCCCGGTTTTCAAAATACATGATAGAGCGTGGGGTACGGTCTACAAGCTGTGCAAGATATTCCTGCGTCCAACCTTTCGCCTCTCTTTTGCGCTTGATCTCCCGGCCTAATGCGTGGAAGTCAAGCCGTCTGGTGTCTTGGTACATTCTCATATCACCCCTATATTATTTTACATTTCGGGTTTGACTATGAGAACGAAACACGATTTTATGTTTTAGTAGTATTTTATTGCCCGTCGGCAAGGTTGCCGATGTTACACGGACAAGGTATAATAACAGAAAGAAAATTCGAAAACTACACTTTAATCACAAAAATCTATGATACGCTATCTTTGGAGGTGTTATTATGCAAAGGATTTTAGTCGTTGAGGACGATTTTGATATTCAAGAACTTTTACAGAATTTTTTACAAGAAGCAGGATATGAAGTAGCTGTTGCAAATGATGGTGTCGAGGCACTATCGCTATTTGCGGGGCAACGATATGACTTGATTGTGTTGGACATTATGCTCCCCAAAATTGACGGTTACGGTGTCTGTGAATTGATACGCAAGCAATCTGATGTTCCCATCATTATGCTAACCGCATTAAGCGGAGAAGAAGATCAGATTAAAGGATTGGATTTGCAGGTGGATGACTACATTACAAAACCGTTTTCTATGCCTGTCCTGCTCCGCAAAATTGCGGCTGTACTTCGGCGCAGTAACCGGGGAACAGATGAAAAGTATCAAATCATTGCTTATGGCAATTTGCGTTTGAACTGTGACAGCTACACCTCCACCGTGGACGGAGCTAATTTTGAACTGACACAAAAGGAATTTGAAATACTGCGGGAACTGCTGACCCATCAGGGCCGGATATTGACCCGGCAGAACTTGTTGGATAAGCTGTGGCGATATGATTTTTATGGGGACGAGCGTGTTGTTGATACCCATATCAAAAATCTACGAAAAAAATTGGGAATAGATTTCATTCAAACAATCAGAGGGGTGGGATATAAAGTTGATAAAGAGAATTAAAGGCAGTCTGTTTGCTAAAGTCTTTATTCTGACTGTGGCAGTTTTGCTATGCGTGAGCTTTCTTGTCTATGGCGTTCTGGCCTGGTATATGCCCAGGACCTATTCTAACAATCTCAATGCGTCATTAGATGAACAGACAAGTGACTTTATTTATGAATTAGAACATATCCGTATGCAGGATAGCGGCGGACTTTTTGACCAGTTTCTTCAAAACACGGCGATTAGTATGGTGGAGCTTTATACTGCTGATGGTGTTCTGATGGAAACACCGTCTAATCAAAATGACTTTAACGATGGGATTGCCAGTGAGGCTCTTGGTGGAACATCTTATGAAAGTGCGCCGATTATATCCAACAGCTATTACTTCTCATTTGCAGATGATAATGGCCAATATATTTTAACAGTTTATGGAGAAGCCTCTCAAATCGCAGAACTGCGGCAATCATTTGTAAGCGTATTACCGATTTTGTTTTGCGTTATTCTCCTTGTATCGTTGGCAACCGCTTGGGGGTATTCTCGTATCATTACAAACCCGGTATTAAAAATCTGTCGGATTTCTAAAGAAATGTCTGATATGCGGCTGGAATGGCAACTTGAGGAACGTCGTTCTGACGAGCTGGGTGTACTGGAGAATAGCTTGAATCCGCTGTCCCGGAAACTGTCTGCTACCTTGGAGGAGTTGCAAAGTGCAAATCTCCAGCTCCAAAAGGATATTGAACATCAAAAGGTGCTGGAACGGGCACAACAGGATTTCTTTTCTTCCGCTTCCCATGAACTGAAAACCCCTATCACCATTATCAAGGGTCAATTAGAGGGGATGCTATTGGGTATAGGGGCATATAAAGACCACGAAAAGTATCTTGCCCGATCCTTGGAAGTTGCGGCTACGCTTGAAACGATGGTGCAGGAAATATTAACGATTTCAAGGCTGGAAACCAATGTCGATTTCAAAATGGAGCATTTTGATTGCGCTCCCATGATACATGGCTATTTGAGGGAGATTGATGATTTAGTGGCAACAAAAGAGCTGCAAATACATCTTGCTATACAGTCTCCCACTTTTATCAATGGGAACAAATTACTGATTGAAAAGGTGTTCTCCAATTTGATTTCAAATGCTGTAAAGTATTCGCCGCATGGAGCAAGCGTTGATATTATTTTACAAAATACCAACGGACGCTTTTTGTTCTCCGTAGAGAACACAGGTACACATATACCCGAAGATGATATTCCCAAATTGTTTGACGCTTTTTATCGTATGGAGCAATCCCGCAGTAGAAGAACAGGCGGCAGCGGCTTAGGGCTTTATATGGTTCAAAGAATTTTACAACAACATAACAGCTATTGTGAGGCTTGCAACACAGAAAACGGTGTTAAATTCTTCTTCACGATTTAGCGGACAACCAGCGGCAGGTGAACAACTTGCCGCTTTTTTAACTACACACAAATCACAAACTAATCCCAAAGGTATCCCAAAAAGCTCTGCTATACTTTAGGTACATTCAAAGAAAGGATTGGTGAAAACTATGAAACGAATTGCATTATGCGTTGCGTCCATGCTCTTGTTAGGCTGTTTGGCTGGATGCGGCGCGACACCGCAGAACAGCCAGGAACAAGCCGATAACAGTAGTGATACTCTTTACTCAAATTCTTCATCCACAGCGCAAGCCTATGAAAGCGATGAAGTGATTTCCTCGGAAGAACAGGCCAAGGCCGAAGAAATCCGCCGGAGCGAGATTGCGGAACAGTATTCCATTTATGAACCCTATGGCATGACCTACGATCAGGAGAAAGACCGCTTCTTTTATAAAAGCCAGATGGTGCGTTATTTCAAAGATCAGATCAGTCCAGAGAACGCAAACTCGTTCTTCTATGAGGATGGCGTGGTAGATGTAGAGCCGATCAGAGATGCAAATGGATCTTTGACAGGCTTGAAGCAATCCTCGGATGCTGATTTTAACGCCAGAACTGAAAAGCAAAAAGAACTAAAAGAGGAATTTGATGCGGCTGGAATTACTGGAAACAGCGGTAGTTTTGAACTGGGCGATCCGAACTATCGTGATGATAGTTTAGACGCCTACACCGCATTTGGCGTTTCCTATGACCAGCCGACTCAAAAATGGATGTATGACGGCAAACCCATCCATATTCTCTATGATGCAGACCACGATACCTACTGTGATAACGGCATAAGTGATGGTATCAACCTAAAAGTTATTCGTGACAAAAACGGTAACATCGAAAAGCTGGTAGAAACAGCGGCACAAGAATTAGAGCAGTATGTAAAATAGACTACAAAACTGCTGTACGACGGCAAAAAAAGCCGTCGTACAGCAGACACATTTCCATACGCCATGAAGGGGCTGTATCAAAACGAAATTTTGGTACAGCTCCTTTTTAACTACACATAAATCACAAACTAATCCCAAAGGTATCCCAAAATGCTTTGCTATACTTGGGGTACATTCAAAGAAAGGATTGGTGAGAACTATGAAACGAATGGCATTATGCGCTGCGTCCATGCTCTTGTTAGGCTGTTTGGCTGGATGCAGCACGACACCGCAGAACAGCCAGGAACAAGGTAATCCCGTTATCAAGGAAGAAATCAGTCAACCTCTTGGCGGCTCTGAGGCGCTGGGAAACAGCGAGGACAGCTCGGCACTCTCCGCCGCAGACAAAGAAAAAATGTTTGCACCTTATGAACAATATGGGATGACCTATGATGCGGTCAAAGATGAACTTACCTATAATGGGAATTTGGTTCGCTGGTTTGAGGACTATTATCCCATCGGTAACAATGAAACCGCCGGTATTGATTTTCTAAATGAGAACGGCACAGTAGATGTGTATGCTGTACGGGATTTAGAGAGCTTTTCAAAAGCGGCTGACGGCTCCGTTGATCCGGCGGGCAAGCTGATTGACCTGAAAGAGTTTACCCAGCAGGAATTTGACGCACGGGATATTGAGGCGTTGAAAAACAGCACATCCGTTGCTATGGCAGGAACGCCGCTTGAAGATAGCGAAATTGCAAAGCTCGTTGCAGAGTATGAGGCATTTGGAGTAACTTATGATGCCGAAAAAGATCAGTGGTATTTCAATGGTGAGGAAGTCCGCTATTTCCGGGATGTTCTCACTTCTAATGGTGAAAGTCTCACCAGCGGAAAATTCCGAGGCGAAATGAGAACGCTTGGAAGCGGTGTTGGCACAATAGACATTTATACCGTTCGTGATTACGACCACTTGAACAGCGAACATCACGGAACATTAACTGGCATCGAGAAATACAGTCAAGAGGAATTTGACGAGCATACACAGGTCGGAATGTCTGGAAATCAGCCCATAGGTAATGCAAGCCATAACTAAACAAACCATCTATCTGCCGCACGACGGCAAAAGAAAAAAAGCCGTCGTACAGCAGCCTATCAATACGCCTATTTGAAACGGCGGCTCAATTTTCAGAGCCGCCGTTTCTCTTTGGATATTCAGTAACCCCACGGCGGCCCATAGGAGGGTGTCGCCGTGTCCATCTTACTTTCTCACAATTCCCATGACCTTCACCAGCTAAAAAAAGCGTAGCTCCCCCTCCGGGACAGTCTGGTTATGAAGGTACAATATATCAGTACAATTATGATAATGTAATTTCATGCGTCTGCATAGCGTCTTGCTGTGCGGGCGCATTTCTTTTGCTTTGCTTCGGGCCAATTTGGCCCGAAGTCCAGCCCCGGTGCCGTTCTCCTCCGGCCTTCGTTTCGATCACTTGTCAACACCCAACACCGAAACGGAGGTCAATATGGCTATTATCAATTTGCGGGACTATTACCCATTCTATACATCGGATTGCTTCATGGAAGTATCGGAAGAAGTTGCAGAAATGTTCAAAGAGTTTGATCGTAAAGAGGCTGCCTACCGGCTGCGTACATACCGCCACAAAGCCTACTATTCCCTTGATCGGGATGACGGGCTGGAGCATGAAGCTGTCTTTGTCGCCTTATCTCCCCATGAACTGTATGAGCGGAAAGTGACCATGCAGGAGCTTCACGCAGCGATTTCCAGTCTGCCGGACAAACAGGCAAAACGGATTTATGCTCATTTCATTCTCGGCATGACCAAACAGGACATTGCCCGGGCAGAGGGCGTCCATGAAAAAGTAGTTCGTGTCGCAATCGAGCGAGGTCTGCGGCGCTTAGAAAAAATTTTGAAAAATTCTTTGTAAGGCGTACCGATTTAGGCCGGAAAATGAAATGGCTTATGAGAGGCAAAACACTTCGGGTCACAATGGCCCGAGGTTCAGACAAGCCTCATGCAGATTGAAAATTGAATAAAAAGACACCCGGATACGAAGGGGAACGCGCTGTGTGACAGACCCGCCATGACCTCAGATTTCAAAGAATACAGTCTTTGTAAAACTGAGCGAGCGAACAGGTCCATGCCATAGGTGGGGCAAGGCTGGCTCCACCGGAACAGGCGCAGAACCCGGATACTTGCGTTTAGTCACAGTCCGAGCGTTGAAGCGGCCTTGCAAGCCGTGAGCCGTCGCAGGCAATGAGAACGCCTTGCCATCAGAATGGGGAGAGTTGAAATACTATGGGGCATGAAGCCTATGTCCGTCCGATGTGTCTGAAATGAAGTGAAAACCTATGGGGAGTCCCCGGCAATGCTGTCTGATGATAGGCCAACCGATCCGGCGCGGCTCCCCATCTTTTCAAAAAAGGAGCACTTTATGGGAAATGCGTTTGGAATGATCCCCGGCTTGGAACCGGACGAATGGAGCAATGACGCCTGCCGTGGTTATGTCATTATGGCAATGGAGGACTGCGGATTTTCAAAGAAGGATATACGGCGTGTTGTGGGGCAGCTTTATGAAGTATTCGACCTCAACAGCGTGGAGGACGCCAAAGAAAAGTACCTTTCCAGTCCTTACTGACCTCGGGCCACATTGACCCGAAGTGGAGAAAGCTCAAAGGGCGGCACCTGCTGGGTGCCGTCTTTTGACATTTCCCCACGGGACAAGTGGGAAAGGCTGGCATATACACGCACTTTCGCAAAGGAGGTTTTCAATGACGCAAGCTGTCACTTATGAACGAGAAACAAAGTCTGTCGCATTTCAAGGGAAGATCATTGTGCTGGAAAGCCTCACGCCGGTACTTCCCCCGAAGGAGAAAGAACAGCGCAAAAAAGAAATTGAGCGTTGTCTTTACGAGGTGTTCAGCAAATATGGGGACAGATTTCCCTAATCATTCGCAACATTGTTGTCCGGGGCTGCTGATGGTATAATATAGTTGTAAGGTTGGTAGCTCCATTCCAACAAGGAAAGGAGCCCAATATGGAATTTATCAGAGAAGATTGTATTTACGCAAGACAGTCAGTAGACCGCAAGGACAGTATCAGCATTGAAAGTCAGATCGACTTTTGCAAGTATGAATTGAAAGGTGGTAGCTGCCGGGTATTCAAGGACAAGGGCTATTCCGGCAAGAACACGGACAGGCCGGAGTTTCAAAAGCTGCTGGGCGAGATCCGCAAGGGAAAGGTTCGGCGGGTCATCGTGTACAAACTGGACCGTATAAGCCGCTCTATTCTGGACTTTGCAACGATGATGGAGCTGTTTCAAGAGTACGATGTGGAGTTTGTATCCTCCACGGAAAAGTTTGATACTTCGACTCCGATGGGCCGGGCCATGTTGAATATCTGCATTGTATTCGCCCAGCTTGAACGTGAGACAATTCAGAAGCGTGTCACAGACGCCTACTATTCCCGGTGCCTAAAAGGCTTTCACATGAGCGGACAGGCACCATACGGTTATCAGTTAGAGCCTACTGTGGTAGAGGGTATCCGCACAAAGAAAATGGTTGCCGACCCCGTAGCCGCCGACCATGTTCGGCTGATGTTTGAAATGTACGCTGAACCGAAAACCTCCTTCGGAGATATTACCCGATACTTCGAGGAACATGACATAAAAATTTATGGCAAATCCATGTTCCGTACATTTCTTTCCCAGCTTTTAAGAAACCCTGTTTACGCACAGGCCGATTTGGAGCTGTACGAATTTTTCAAGAGCCAGGGCGCAGCGATTATCAATGACGCTTCCGACTTTGCCGGAACAAACGGCTGCTATCTCTATCAGGGGCGGGATGTGAAGGAGGACAAGGACAGGTGCTTAAAAGACCAGATACTTGTTATCGCTCCCCACGAAGCACTCATTTCCTCTGACACATGGCTGAAATGCCGAAAAAAACTTATGGTAAATACCACCTTCCAGCAGGGACGGAAACCGAAAAATACTTGGCTGGCCGGAAAAATCAAATGCGGGCATTGTGGGTATGCTCTGAAAGCCACCCATGTGCCAAACAGCACCGGATATTTCCGCTGTACCAAACGGACGGAAAACAAAGGCTGTCCGGGCTGCGGGAAAATCCGCAAAGAAGAATTTGAGCAATTCATTTTCTCGGCCATGCAGGAAAAGTTCAAAGACTTTCAGATACTCCACGGCAGAGAGGAAAAAGTCAATCCGAAACTGACCGCCTATCAAGTGGAGCTGGCACAGGTGGAGGCAGAAATTGAAAAGCTGCTGGATACGCTGACCGGAGCCAATGCGACCTTGCTTGCCTACGCCAACAAAAAAATTGAAGAACTGGACACCCGACGCCAGACCATTTCAAAGGCAATCGCCGAATTGAGTGTTGAAACCATATCGCCCCAGCAGATAAAGAAGTTATCCTATTATCTCGACAACTGGGACAGCATAGATTTTGACGACAAAAGAAAAGCCGCCGATGGTTTGATCTCTACGATCAAGGCCACCAGCGACCGTGTTCAGATAGAGTGGAAAATCTGACATTTCCGCTCTATCGCCCCTCATTTCTATTTTATCTTGTTTGTACCCCTTGTACACCGATGTTTTCATTTATTTAAAAAAATCGTAATGTGGCGTTCATGTACAAGAGGCAGGTCTTCATGGTATAATATAACTGCCTTAGAAAGATAAACCTGGTACCGGACAGGCTTTCTTCCATTCGCCTATTCCGGTGCCGCATTAAAATACGATAAAAGGAGCTGATCTTCTTATGAGAAAAAATCTTTATAAATTTGCCGCTTTGACAATGTTTGCCGCATTATCCATCACCGCATGCAAAAAACACGAGGCTGTGGACATCTCTGGAATTCATACGTCCGCTGCGGAGACCATGGCGGAAACTACTTCCAATGAAACAAAGGCTGATCCGGCAGCAGACAATTCAAAAAGTGACTCCTCAAAAACGGATGCTTCAAAAGCCGGATCTTCTGAGGTCGAGACGCAAAAGGATTCCAACGCCTCCGACGCGTTAAGCGTGAAATCGAAGATCGCGACCGAAAAGACCGGAAAGGTCTCCATCGAATACCCGATCCTCTCCAATCTTCGTGATGCATCCATGACCCAGGCCGTCAATGAGCTTTTAAAGAAAGAGGCGACCTCGATCATCACTGCCTGGGAACTGGACACCGAAAAGGATGAGGTTTCCATCACCTGTGATCTGGTATCCCTCGATAAAAACAAGGCGGTATTTACATTCCACGGAATGGTAAACGTTGCAGAAACAGCCCATCCGTCAAATGTGCGCTATGCCGTCTCTGTGAACTTAAATACAGGATCACCGATCGGTCTGACTGCGTATGCAGATGCGGATTCCATCGCGGAATATCTTTCTTCCGATGACGTTGTGGTGGTAGAACCGGCGGACACAGCAGCTGAAGTAAAGGATTCCATCAAGTCCAGTGGAAAAGAACTCTGGCAGACGGTGTTTGCAGAATGTGATTTTACTTCCGTAAAGGACGGGACATTCCCGCAGGCGTTTTCCTACGAAAAAGACGGAGATATCTACCTGATCGTTCCGGTGAGCCATGCGGCGGGTGATTATGCCCTTGTAAAATATTCACCGGAAACAAAATAACAATAGATGATCTGCGAAACGATCCGGTTGATTTCTATCCTGCGTTTTGGTATGATAGAGGGAAGGAAAAAACATGATCTGCCGGATCGGTCTATAGGCTTTGGCAGATCACAGAAAGGCTGGTATCTATTAATGGAAAATGTAACGTATATTGACCACCCGCTGGTTCAGCACAAGATCTCCATGTTAAGAAAGAAGACCACAGGAACAAATGAGTTCCGTACTCTTGTTGAGGAGATCGCAACTCTGATGGGATATGAGGCACTCCGCGATCTCCCTCTGGAGGACGTTGAGGTCGAGACTCCAATCGAGACATGTATGACCCCGATGCTTGCAGGCAAGAAATTAGCCATCGTTCCGATCCTGCGCGCAGGTCTCGGAATGGTAAACGGTGTCCTTTCCCTCGTTCCGTCCGCGAAGATCGGTCATATCGGTCTCTACCGCGACGAGGAGACTCACGAGCCCCATGAGTATTTCTGCAAGCTTCCGAACCCGATCGAGCAGAGAACCATCGTTGTCACAGACCCGATGCTCGCTACCGGCGGTTCCGCAGTTGCAGCTATTGATTTCATCAAGCAGCACGGCGGAAAGCATATCAAATTTATGTGCATCATCGCTGCCCCGGAAGGTGTAAAGAGACTCCACGAGGCACATCCGGATGTACAGATCTATGTCGGACACCTTGACCGTGAATTAAACGAGAACGCATATATCTGTCCGGGTCTCGGAGATGCCGGAGACCGTATTTTTGGCACGAAGTGATTTAAGAGTATAGGTTCCCATACTAAAAATAAAACCACGATATTTGTTAAAAACTCAACATATGAGTTTCTAGATAAATATCGTGGTTCTTTTAGTTTAATAATTGCATGGATCCTTCATTTGCAGCATCTTTTTTTCAGTTATCAATTATTCCAGCACCTTCTTAGCGATCTCTCCCTGTTTCTTATAGATGGAATTCCCATCCACGCACCCGCGGACGCTGGATAACGGGTAGATATTGCAGTTCCTTCCAATAACAGTTCCTGGATTCAGAACAGAACCGCAACCGATTTCCACGCAGTCACCGAGCATCGCACCAAATTTCTTGATCCCGGTCTCGATATCGCCGTCCTCCGCATGGACCTTCACGAGAAGCTTGTCGGACTTCACGTTTGAGGTGATGGAACCGGCTCCCATGTGGGCGCGGTAGCCTAAGATGGAATCTCCCACATAGTTGTAGTGCGGAACCTGGACCTTATCGAACAGGATCACATTTTTTAACTCCGTGGAGTTTCCAACGACGGCTCCCTCTCCGACTAAGGCATTTCCCCGGAGGAACGCGCAGTGGCGGACCTCTGTGTCCTTTCCGATAATGATATTCTCGCCGAGAAACGCACTCGGCATCACCCTTGCGGTCTTATGGACCCATACGGTCTCCCCGCGCCTCTCGTACTCACCCTCCGGGAGTGTCTTTCCGAGTTCGAGGATGAACTCTTTAATATGGGCAAGTGCCTCCCACGGGTAGGTAAACTGGCGGAGGAAATCCGCAGCCTGGGTGTGGGAAAGGTCATAAAGATCGACGATCTTAGTCTCTTCTTTTTTCATAATGATTCTCCAATCTGCCATCTTGCCAGACAGCATTTATTTACGGCTGGACCGCCGAAAGCATTTTCGATAAGCTTTTGCAAACGGCTGCAGCATTGAAACAGACCTGTTGCTATTTTTTATAGAACTGAGCCGCAGCGTCAAAATATGGCCGCAGCATATAGGCGTTGTTCATCTGCTTGACACCGTTTGTCCTGAGCGTCACAAAACGCTCCAGCTTTTCCATGTACTCATCCGGCGTGATGGTTCCCTCCGCCACGTAAGTGAGGCCTTTTTCCCAGCTTGCCGTGAGTTCCGGATTCAGGAGCTGCCGCATGGACGCCTGGCAGACATCGAAGACAATCTCCCCGAGAAGTGTCGGCGTGATGACCTGGGTCTTCTTCGCCAGTGCCAGATACTTGATGTTGAACAGCTTTTTTAAGATCTCCGCCCGGGTGGCGCTCGTTCCGATGCCGCTTCCCTTGATCTGGGCCCGCAGGTCCTCATCATCGATGAGCTGGCCCGCGTTCTCCATGGCAAGGATCATGGAACCGGAGGTGTAGCGCTTCGGCGGAGATGTCTCGCCTTCCTTGATATCAAATTTTAAAAGCTTTAATTTCTGTCCTTTTTTCAGGCCGGACAGCATGGCAAGAAGATTCTTTGCCTTCTCATCATGACCTGGATCCAGTTCTTCCGCCTGGGTTTCCTGTCCTGCGCCGGAATTTTCCCCCCGGCTGTTTCCAGAATTTTCCATTTTTTTCTTGGACGGGACGTTCGCAACCTCCAGGTATCCCGCCTCCGCAAGGACCTTATATGCCGCGAAGAACTGTTCTCCCTGCTTTTCAATCCGCAGGGAAAACTTCTGGTAGACTGCAGGTGGATAAAAAATGCTTAAAAAACGCCGTCCGATCAGCTCATACACCTTTGCAGCCAGCGGGTTGAGACTTCTCAGTGCTCCAAATCCCTGCCCCGTCGGTATGATGGCGTAGTGGTCGGTGATCTGCTTATCGTTCACATACTTTGTCCGAGCGATCATCTTCCAGGTTCCGCTGTCCAGCGCCTTCGCGGCAAAGTCCGCGAGAGGCCCGAAATTCCGGAGTCCGCCGATATTCCTATAGATCTCCTTCGCCACCGCAGTGGAGAGAACTCTGGCGTCCGTTCGAGGGTAAGTCACCAGCTTTTTCTCATAGAGCTCCTGGATGATCTTTAAGGTCTCATCCGGGCTGATCTTGAACATCTTCGAACAGTCGTTCTGGATCTCCGCAAGGTTATATAAAAGCGGCGGATTTTTCGTCTCTTTTTTCTTATCCAGGGCGATGAGCGTTCCTTCCATCGGGTCGGCGCTTAAAAAGCGGATCAGCTCCTCCGCTGTCCTATGCTCTTTAAATCCGTTTTCCTTATAAAGCGCCGGTGTGCCGAAGTATCTGGAGCCTTCCACCGCTCTCCATTCCGCCTCGATGACCGCGGTCTCATGATCCGGGACATCGAAGGAACCGATGACGCGGTAGAACGGGGTCTTCACGAATTCCCGGATCTCCCGCTCCCTGCGGACCACCATGCCGAGGACACAGGTCATCACACGGCCGACGGACAGTACCGCCCGCTTTTCCCTCAGGTAGGACGCCACCGATGGGCCGTATCTTAAGGTGAGCACCCTGGAAAAATTGATACCCATCAGGTAATCTTCTTTTGCTCTAAGATATGCGGAGGCTGCAAGGTTGTCGTACTCCGCAAGGTCCTTCGCCTCCCGGACGCCCCGGAGTATCTCATCCTCGGTCTGGGAGTCGATCCAGACACGGCGGCGGTTCTTTCCCTTTACCCCGGCCATCTGCTCCACCAGGCGGTAGATGTACTCTCCTTCACGCCCGGAGTCAGTGCAGACATAGATCGTGTCCACGTCCGACCGGTTTAAGAGCCCGCTCACGATCTTAAATTGTTTTTTTACATCGTCGATCACCTGGTATTTGAATGTCTTCGGGAGAAACGGCAGGGTTTCCATGCTCCAGCGTTTCAGGGCCGGATCGTAGGCATCCGGGTAACTCATGGTCACCAGATGACCCACACACCAGGTCACGATAGCCTGATCAGACTCAATATATCCGTCTCCTTTTCTCCCGGAAACCTTTAGCGCCTTTGCAAATTCCTGTGCGACGCTGGGCTTCTCGGCGATAAATAGTGCTTTTCCCATGAAACCTCTTTCCTGTTTATATTGACTTCACAGCTGCTATTTTTTCTTCTGCGGGAGCTCCGATAAAAGAACTGCCGCGAACATCAGCGCACATCCGGCCAACATCTTTCCTGTCAGTACATCCTTTAAAAAGATCACGGAAAACAGAGTTCCGAACACCGACTCCATGGAAAGAAGGATCGCCGATGTAGATGCGCTCAGATATTTCTGTCCGCTGTTCTGTAAGAGATAAGCCACTGTGGTGGAGAAGACTGCCAGGTATAGCAGTCCCCCGATCAGAGACTTATCCATCAGGACCGTGAAATCAAAGGATCCGTCAAGAAACGGTGCGCAGATCCAGTTGAAAATAGCTGCTGCAAGGATCTGGATCACCGTCAGGGCGATCGGGTCGTGGCATTCTGTAAACTTGTCGATAAATACCATGTGGACCGCAAACATCAGACCGCAGACCAGCGTCAGAAAATCTCCGTAATTGATCGAGAGATCTCCCTGCAATGACAAAAGCGCAAGACCGATGACCGCGAGAAACGCGGCGGCGATATTCCGGCCTGTGGGTCTCTTTTTACTGACGATCCAGTAGAGGAACGGCACGATGATGACATACAGCGTTGTGATAAAAGCATTCTTGCTTGCTGTCGTGTGCTTCAGACCGTAGGTCTGGAACTGATAGGACAGGCAGAGAAAAGCGCCTAAGATCACGCCGCAGAGGACCGTCTCCCGGTCTGCTTTCATCATATTTTTATGGAACAACAGGGCGAGCAGTACCGCGGACATGGAAAAGCGGACCGCCAGAAGGTATGTCGGCGGGATCACATCCACAGAATTTTTCATAACCACGAAGGCAAATCCCCAGATCATCGTCGTAAGGATCAGTCCCATGGATGCCAGAATCTTGATGCTGCGTTCACTTAAATTATTCATATCAATAATTCCTTAGTAGTTTTATGCAAAGCAAAAATCTCATCGGCGCAGCCGATCTGGAATGGATTTTTGCTTGTAACCATGAAGGGTTGTCATTATTTTTCATAAATATAAAAACGATATCCTGTCGCAGACGTCCACTCTTTCCCTGCCTTTACGATCGGTGATGGGAAGTGCGGTTTGTTGACAGCATCCGGGAAGTTCTGGGTTTCAAAGCAGAATGCGGTCCTTGCATGGTAGAACGCACCTTTCTTTCCTTTCTCCTGCTCAAGCCAGTTAGCAGTATAGAACTGCACGCCCGGCTGGTCTGTATAGACATCCATCGCTCTGCCGCTCTCCTCGGAGAAGATCTGCGCGGCAAGTCCGAAGTCGCCGCGGACATGGGAGAGACACCAGTTATGGTCGTATCCATGTCCCATGACAAGCTGGTCGAAATTCTCATCGATCCGATCCCCGATCACATGGAAATCCGTGAAATCCATCGGAGTTCCCTTTACCGGGCAGATCTCTCCAGTTGGGATCGATGTCTCATCGGACGGGGTGTAAAAATCTGCAAGAATTCGAGCTTTGTGGTCAAGGACGGAACCTCCGTTATTGCCGAGGAGGTTGAAATATCCATGGTTTGTCAGGTTCACCGGCGTGTCCGCATCGGAAAGGACACGGTATGTCAGCGTCAGCATATCCTCGTCGGTCAGCGTATATGTGACGGATACGATGGCGTTTCCCGGATATCCCTGATCTCCGTCCGGGCTCAGAAGTGTGAAGGTGACAGCGTTTTCCGCCTCTTCCTTCGCGTTCCAGAGACGCGCGTCATAGTAATCCGGACCACTGTGCAGGTTGTTCGGGCCATTGTTCACCGCCAGGGTATACTCTTTTCCGTTCAGGGAGAACTTTCCCTTCGCGGTGCGGTTTGCGATCCGGCCCACAACGGATCCGAAATGCGGACCATTGTTTAAATAACCAGCTGCGTCGTCAAATCCCAGCATCACATCGTCCATAACCCCTTTTTTATCCGGAACGACCATGCGGACCCAGACGGCGCCGAGATCTGTGACGGATGCCTCGAGACCATTTTTATTTGTGATGGTGTAGAGGCTTACCTCTCTTCCATCCGGCATTTCCCCAAAGTATTCTTTTTTCACTGACATAAAAATACCTCCTCAGTTTCGATCCTTATGAATAAGTACCACTGATACGAAACAGCATCAGGCCATATACAGGTATATGTACTGATTCGCTGTCCGCGTAAAAAGGACCCGCACAAATAGCGGGCCCATGATTTACGTTCTGATCGACAGATGATAACCGATATCCGTCGATATTATTTTGCAGAAATATATCCCTGCTTTGTGAGAAGCTCTGCGCAGAGGACGGCTCCGCCTGCAGCACCGCGGACGGTGTTGTGGGACAAACCGATAAACTTCCAGTCATAGACGGTGTCTTCTCTTAAGCGGCCGATGGATACGCCCATTCCCTTCTCGAAATCAACGTCCAGCTTAACCTGCGGACGGTTATCCTCTTCCATATACTGGATGAACTGCTTCGGTGCGCTCGGAAGCTCTAACTCCTGCGGAAGTCCCTTGAAGTTTACAAGCTTTTCAATGAGCTGTTCCTTGGAAGCTTTCTTTCTGAATTTTACGAATACAGCAGCTGTGTGGCCGTTTAATACCGGTACCCGGACGCACTGGCATGTGATCACCGGCTCTTTTGCCTTTACGATCACGCCGCCCTCTAAGTGACCCCAGATCCTAAGCGGCTCCTGCTCACTCTTCTCTTCCTCGCCGCCGATGTACGGGATCACATTCTCTACCATTTCCGGCCAGTCCTTAAAGGTCTTTCCTGCTCCGGAAATAGCCTGATATGTAGTAGCGACTACCTCGTACGGCTCGAACTCTCTCCATGCACTGAGTGCCGGAGTGTAGCTCTGGATCGAACAGTTCGGCTTTACTGCGATAAATCCGCGGGTCGTGCCGAGTCTCTGCTTCTGGAACTTGATCACCTCAAAGTGATCCGGGTTGATCTCCGGAATTACCATCGGAACATCCGGCGTCCAGCGATGAGCGCTGTTGTTGGAAACCACCGGAGTCTCTGTCTTCGCGTAAGCTTCCTCGATAGCGCGGATCTCTTCCTTTGTCATATCAACGGCACTGAATACGAAATCAACGGTCTTGGATACCGCATCCACGTCGTTTACATTCATAACAACTAAATTTTTAACTTTTTCCGGCATCGGAGTCGTCATTTTCCAGCGTCCTCCAACTGCCTCCTCATATGTTTTTCCTGCGGAACGCGGGCTGGCTGCCACGGTCGTCACTTCGAACCATGGATGATCCTCAAGGAGAGAGATAAATCTCTGTCCTACCATACCTGTTGCTCCAAGGATACCAACTCTAAGCTTCTTTTCCATCACACATATCTCCTCATCTCAGCCCGTCAGCCGGTATCAGCTGCCAGTCTGCCATTTTCCACCCGCCGCGGACATATGTCTTCATGTACGCAACACCCGTGTTGTTGTCTATCCTAACTCAAAACGGCAAAAAATGCAAGTGGTAAATGGCATGAGTTTATCATACGGAATTTTCAGTTCAGAAAATTCCTACCCATGAAAAGTAACTTTTCAGTTTAGAAAATTTCTAGCATGAAAAGTAACTATTAAACGATTTCCAGCGCCACATGGATCATATCAGCGAAGGATGTCTCGCGCTCCTCGGCTGTCGTCTTCTCACCTGTCACCATGGAATCAGATACAGTCAGAATCGAAAGGGCGCGCGCCTTTGCGAGAGCCGCGTTTGCGTAGAGGGCCGCTGTCTCCATCTCCACTGCCAGTACGCCCATATCCGCGAACTGGAGTCCATCGTGTTTCTTCTTTTCCGGCTCATAGAACAGATCGGAAGTCAGGACGTTTCCAACGTGGTATGGAAGGTTTTCCTGCTCTGCGTGGAAGACAGCTTTAATCAGAAGTCCGAAGTCCGCGATCGGCGCGAAATCTCCCGGGAGTCCGAATTCTCTCACATAATTTGTCTGTGCGCAGGCACCCATGGCGAAAACAAGGTCACGGATATGGACATCCTCGGAGATCGCCCCTGTGGTTCCCACACGGATCAGTGTCTTTACGCCGTAGCCCTCGATGAGCTCGTGGGTGTAGATTCCAATGGACGGGCATCCCATTCCTGTTCCCATGACAGAGACAGGTTTATCACGGTAAAAACCGGTGTAACCAAACATATTTCTTGTAGCGTTGAACTGCTTTGCGCCCGCAAGGAAATTCTCAGCGATAAATTTCGCGCGGAGCGGATCACCCGGAAGTAAAATAGACGGCGCGATCTCACCCTGTTTTGCTGCAATATGAGGTGTTGGTGTATTCATATAGATTCCTCCTTTTCCCGGACAGGATCTGTCCGGATCATGATTTTCATTCAAGTTCAGATTAAAAGGATCGTACGATCCAATTCTATTATAACCGGACTTTCGTTCCTTTTCCATCCCTCTTTGCCGCTTTCAACCGGCCAAGAGCAACTTCTTTTCCTTTATAGACAGCGGTTCCGTCCATATCCGGCAGATATACATGTTCCAGAGTATCTTCCTTTTCAAGCCTGATGCCCCGCACACCTCGGCTGTTCTTCTTGAGCTCTGGAATTTCTTCCAGCTGGAATTTTAAGAACATGCCGTCGACAGTCTGGAGAACCACATCGCGGGTTCCATCGATCTCAGTGCCGATCTCCCGGATCTCCGTGAGCTTATCCTCTCCCGCTAATTTCGTTGCCACAACGGTCTTATTTGCCGTTATAAATTCCTCTCCCGGAACGATCTTCACCGCCGCCTGGGCCGTCGCGAACAGGAATTTCTTACCGGTAAATCCGGATGCCGGAATCATAAAGAGGATCGTCTCCGTCTTCCCATCAAATTTGCTGACGTTCTCGATGGGGATTCCCTTGTCTTTCATCTTCAGTGTCGGGAACTCCGCAACCTTCACCTGGTACATGTTTCCGGTATCTGAGAACATGCAGAGCTTATCGTCCGTCATCACCGGAAGTACCCGGACATTCTCGCTGTCCACGGTCTCCTGGTTTCTCTCGTAGATGGAGCGGTCCATGGTCTTGCAATAGCCGAAGCGGTCCATGACGAAAATCACTTCCTTCGCCTCTTCCTTCGCCTCCACGTAAACCATCTCTTCGCCGTCCTCGATGAGTGTCCTTCTCGGTTCTGCGAACTCTGCCTTGATGGAGTCAAGGTCTTCCTTGATCACCACATCCATATTCTTCTGGTTGGAAAGAATATGCTTATATTCACGGATTTTCCGCAATGTCTCCTTGTATGCTTTCTGGAGCGCGAGGATCTCAAGACCGATGAGCTTGTAGAGACGCATCTCCAGGATCGCTGTCGCCTGGCGTTCGGTAAAATGAAGCTTCTTCGCGTCCGCCTCAAAGCCCGGCACACGGAACTGGATCTTCTCCGTATTTCCGGTCATCAGGCATTCCTTTGCGTCCTTCATGTTCTTTGATCCCCGGAGAACGGCGATAATGAGGTCGATCACATCGCATGCCTCGATGAGCCCTTCCTGAACTTCCTTCTTCTCCATTTCCTTCTGGAGAAGAACATTGTACTTCTTCGTCATGTTCCGGTACTGGAATTCCAGGAATGTATTCAAGATCTGCTTAAGGTTCATGGTCTCCGGGCGTCCATCGTCAATGGCGAGCATGTTGACACCGTAAGTGTCCTCGAGCTTTGTCTTTTTATAGAGGACCGCCTTGATCTTATTGACATCCGCGTCCTTCTTTAACTCCAGGACAATGCGGATCCCCTCTTTATTTGACTGGTTTGAAATGTCCACCACATCGGTGAGCTTCCTCGTCTCAACGAGATCTGCCACATCCATGAGGAACTTGTTGATTCCCGCGCCGACCATTGTGTACGGGATCTCCGTGATCACCAGTTTGTCTCGGTCTGCCTTTCTTCTTCCGAGTTCCACCTCGATCTTTCCGCGGAGCTTGATCTTTCCAGCACCAGTCTCGTAGATCTGTAAAAGATCACTCTTATTTGCGATGATCCCGCCGGTGGGGAAATCCGGTCCCGGCATATACTGCATCAGCTCTTCAACGGTGAGAAGACGGTTATCGATATAGGCCTTTACCGCGTCGATAACTTCCCCTAAATTGTGGGTCGGAATGCTGGTGCTCATGCCGACAGCGATTCCCTCCGCACCGTTTACGAGAAGGTTCGGCACGCGGACCGGGAGGACCTCCGGCTCTTTTTCCGTCTCATCGTAGTTGGCGACGAAATCTACGGTCTTATCGAGATCTTTTAAGTAGACCTCCTCCGCAAATTTCTTTAAGCGTGCCTCAGTGTATCGCATGGCAGCTGCGCCGTCACCCTCTATGGAGCCGAAATTTCCGTGTCCGTCCACCAGAGCCATTCCCTTTTTAAAGTCCTGGGACAGGACAACTAAGGTCTCGTAGATAGAGCTGTCGCCGTGTGGGTGGTATTTACCCATGGTATCGCCCACGATACGTGCCGACTTTCTGTGGGGCTTATCGTGATCTAAGTGAAGCTCACTCATATCGTAGAGAACACGGCGCTGTACCGGCTTTAAACCGTCTCTGGCATCCGGGATCGCACGGGAGGTGATGACGCTCATGGAGTAGTCCAGATAGCTCTTCTGCATTTCCTCCGAATATTCAGTTCGCAATATTTTTTCAGACATGGTAAACTCTCCTTCTATGCGTCGATCTCCGCCTCATCGGCATGATCATAGATAAATTTCTTTCTCGGCGGGACATCGCTTCCCATCAGAATCTCCGTCA
>OGZD01001421.1_pt1 | contig 18763 bp, 20 predicted proteins | sample 1576701 | NCBI WGS metagenome assembly OGZD01 (sample SAMEA3541487, study PRJEB24748) | human gut metagenome | biome: human gut; feature: human-associated habitat; material: faeces | place: China | collected 2012
ACCGCGGTCTATATTGCCTGGGGCTGTTGTGTTTTGCCAGTAAGTTTGCATGTGTATCTTCTCCATAAATTTTTAATACAACTTTTATAATATTACTTCTTGACTATCTAAACAATAGTCTTATTGCTTCGCATTGAAATTTAGTTCATTTAACTTACAGTAGGAATAATCGATTACGAACTTATCATTTTCTTTTTTATTTGGCTGCTTATTATCATCATCCTTTATTTGATATGCTCTCGGTTTTCCATCAAATAAAACCAAAATGCCCATCTCTGTTTCAACATGTTTATATGGGCAAATAAAATACTTATTCCCAGCACTTTCATACGTTTCACTAGTCCACTTATAAAGATATTTATATTTACCTGTTTTTGGCCCTATATAGTAAACAGTTGATTTTGTATCATCTTTTAATCGATTATCTATTATATTCTCATATATTTTCTGATCATATTGTTCTTGTTCAAAAACTTTCTGTACCTGCTTTTCTGCCTCCTTTTCTGTTAGTTTAGGTTCATATATTTTCCCTTCAAAATTTTCCCTGTATGGTTCTCTTCTCTTTCCTGCCGGATAGTCATATGGCACACCATCTATTAATTCCCATTCTTGTATAATTCCTGGTAACACGTGGATATTTCCTGTCCCATGGTCAAAATCCTTATAAAATGCCGTTACTATACGTTTTCCATCATCGCTTTTTATCCAATAGTACTCCAAATACTCCTTGCTAACCTCATTGTTTTGTTCATCATATTGCTCAATTTTTCCATTTGAATTTATATCCGATAATTTCCCAAATCTATATTTATAAATCTTTCCTTCAATTTTCTTCTCTTTACAATAGTTTTCCAATGCTTTTAATGATTCTGTATTGAATTTCTCACAAAATTCTTGCCATTTATCTTCATCATCCACCTTTTTTATGAACTTTACAAAGGAATTAACCAACTCTTCAACATCTTCATACTGTCTTGGATTATAAACGCATGCCCCCTTTTTCGATAAACGGATCATTTTCTCGTTTTGCCCTTTATAAGTTTTAGGATAATTAATTTCACATTCCGAGTTGACGTTTCCATTTTTTGAACTATCAAATTGAACCTGATCAAAAATGCAATTTACTTTACATTCATTATCCAAATAGAATCTCATAAAATTAATGGAGTAATATCGTCCATTTTTATATATTGGAATACCATCTAAGACACCTTCATTTTCCACCAAATAATAAGTAGTGCTGTTATAATTTTCTATTCTGGATGGATTTTTAAACTCAGACCAACCAATTGTTTCTAAATTATCTATTTTATTATTAAGTTCTTTAATTATTTCTTTCCTTGTTTTTCCTATTCTTTCAAAGTAGTCTAACCATAACTTCTTATCCTCATAGGTAGGTAAAAATTCACGTCCTCCACATATAATTTTCCCAATCTCCTCAACATTTCCATGTATCCAATTATTTATGAATTCTACATCACTTGTCATTGCCATTTTTATATTTTCTCTCCAGTTTTGTTTTTTACTTTTACTAATTTCATTATACTCATTCTCCTCTTCCAAGTCCACATTCACTTACTATTTTCTCTATTTACATCTACTATTAATTTCCACATCTTATATATAATTCTTCCATATCATTCAATCGAATCGCCCCCAGAATTCCATCTTTCTGATATCCTGCCCCGCAATCTATTCTAATCGTCCTTCCCGATGGCGATACCCATATCTTTCTATCCTCTGTCGCAGTATGTCCTACAACAGAGGTAAACTCATTATGTTCTTCCATTCCTCTGATAAAACACTCGTAATGTCCATCCCCCATATAGAACCTGCTTTTATTCCATATTCGCTCCGGTGTCAAATATGTCTGTGCATGTGCTATCTGGTATTTTCTCCCCTCAAGATCAAGATTGATATAATAAGGCTTTTCTTTTATCCATCTTGCCAGATTAAGCAAATCGACAGCTGTCATCCGTTGTTCCATGATCGATAATGTATTGTATGAAATATATTCTCCTACTTTTTCACCAGCATACTTTTCCATAATTTCTCTTGCCAGCCAAACATCATGGTTTCCTTGGATCACTTGAATATTAGGATGTTTTAAGATTTCAAAATACAATTCAATCGGCTGATTCCCACGATCAAAAATATCTCCCGCCAGAATCAATAAATCATCTTCCGCAAAATCAATTTTTTCCAATAACAATTTAAATCTATCAGCATCATTATGTATATCAGAAACAACATACACCTTTTTATTAACGACCTTTAAATTCATTTCGTCCTCTCTAAGAAAAATTATCGCTGCAATCCTATTTCAGTAGATTTTCCAGAACCATTATTTCCATATAACACGGTGATTGGTGCAAAAAAACTGCTGAGATATATCATTTAAAAAAATCCTCTTCACCTATAAACTTATATTTTTCAAATCAGCAAACCATTCTCCTTTTACTCTTCAGCACAAATCTCATCATAATCTTCATACATAATTCGTATTCCACTCTCCTCACTTTCTACATGGTAATGTCCCGCATACCACTCAGTGAAATCTAACCTGTCATAAATCTTCTGTAGCCATTTTTCCGTTGTCTTGTCCACTACTGATTGATCAAGCCCCGGAATAAACGCCCACACGGGTTCCGCTTTAATCGGTACTGTATGTGAGAGCACGATATCCACATTCCACTTAGCTTTATCCAACTGCTGTTCCACATATTCTTTTATCATTTCATCCGGCTGTTCTGATTCAAACCATGGTAATCCATTTCGTATCCTATAATATTTGTCAACGCTGTATGCACCACCGATCGGCATCACTTTTTTTCCATTGAAATTATAAATTTCTCCATCCTTAGCAAATAAAATATTGGGATACTGTTCTTCCACATACACAATTCCTTCATTCCATATTTTTTCTTCGTAATCTTCCGCCTCCCATGGTCGTGCTTCATGATTCCCGTGAACACAGAAAAATGTAATATTCATTCCTGATAACTGTCCCTTTAATTCTTTATCGGACAGATCCAGCCAATAATTAATTCCTGCATCACCTAAGATAATCATCACATCCTCTGTTGTAGTTTCATATTCATAGCAAAAATCTTCAATACGATCAAAGCTCCGATGTGTATCACCTGTAATATAAAAATGCACTTATCCTTCCTCCCTCTCAATTTTCACAATTTCCATCTCATCAATACTCTGTATTTTAGATTCTCTTATATGCTTAAACAACGTTTTCTCTCCCGGTAGTTCACATGGAATTCCCACAATATCATAAGAAACTTCTTTCTCTTGTCCCAATGTTCCATGATCATCAACCCATTCAACAGTTCCGTAGCCTTCCCTTGCGTTCTCTTTTCCAAATGTAAAATACACCGTTTCTCCTACTCTGTACCTTGGTCTTCCTACTTTCTGAACAGAATCTGATTTTCCTAATTCTTTGATTTCTTCATACAGTAGTTGAGCATCCATATATTGAATATTGTCATGATAATGTCCAAAATACCATTGCGAATAATCTAATTTCTTTGCAATTTCATCCATCCATTCCTCTGTCGACAGATCTATCTTCTCTTGACATTCTTCATTCCGCCGATTCGGTCTATATACTAACGGACAAGTATGAGAAAACACATAATCCACTTTCCAATCTACTTCATTCAATTTATTTTCTACTTGACTTTTTACTTTGTTATCTGGTTGTTCGTCCGGAAACCATGGAAGACCTGTTATAAGTCGGTATTCTTTATCCTGGCTATATGCCCCACCGATTGCAATCGCCTTTTTCCCATCAAAATCATAAATTTCTCCATCTTTTGCAAATACTATATTCGGAAATTCCGGTTCATAATATACCTCTCCACCACGCCAGATTTGTGTTCTGTAAGTTTGTATATGATAAGGTCTTTCCTCATGATTTCCATGAATACACAGGAAATAATTTGGAAAATCCGCAAGTATTTTTTTGTTCTCCCGATCTTTATCAGCTCCAAAATAATTCAATCCGACATCTCCCAATAATATAATTACATCCTCTTTTCCAAGTTTTTTATTAAATCTTGCCAACCAAATTAACTTTTCAAAATTTGCATGACAATCTCCTGTTATGTAATAAGCCATTTCCTACCACCTTATTTTCAAGATTTTTCAACATAATATTCCCGTCCTGTATCCAGACAAACTGCAGCCAAACGTCCATTTCTTCGATTACAACCACAATCAATCGCAATATGATGATTCTCCCTGTATACATAACCCGGTCTTGGATTCCCCATAATTCCTTGTGTCGGTGTATGTCCTGTCACCACATATGTATCTTCAAAATATTGGATATCATACTCAGCCCTGTCCCAGATCAGTTCTTTTATGGAATATTCTTCCATATCTTTTCCCGGATAATAATTTCCCAATCCTCCGTGAACTAATAAATAGTTTTTCCCATTAACTGTCAGTTCTTCATAAATCATAAAGTCTTTTATAAAATCAATTACTTCATATTGCATTTCCCGGCTCAATGTCCGAAACTCATCGATGGTTGACTTGCTTCCGTTGTATTGCCAGGTCACAAGATTCTCTAACATTTTTTCATCAACTTTTTCGATAGAAATCTCTGTAATTTCCTGCATTAAGAATTCCAGACACTCTAACGCCATAAGCTCATGATTTCCTGTCAGACATACCACATTTGGCATTTCCATAAGTTTCAGAATAATCTGAATCGGATGCGGACCTCTGTCCAGAATATCTCCAAGAACATACAACGTATCCGTCTCTTTCAAGCGGATTTCCTCCAGCAATCCGATAAACAATTCGTACTCTCCATGAATATCTGAAACAACATAAGTAGCTATGTCAATCAGCCCCTTTCATTCCTAAGAATCTTTCCTAACACTTACATTTTTCCTGTTCCCGGCGTCCTTTAACATGCAAATCCAATCTTCCTTATCTTTCTTCTTTCTTCCAATGGAACATCTGGAATATCGCTTTCTTCAATGGTAGTCAGCACTTCTGTTGTGATTTCTGTTTCGTCCATCTGACATATTCTTTCTGCCAGATTCATCTCTGCTTCTTCCAACATTTTTCTTGCAAATCTTCCATTTCCATAATCTCTGCTGTCTTTTATGCTCTCGAAATTCTTTTTTAACTTTTTCATTCCTGCCTCTGTGATTGTCATTTGTTTTCTTGAAAGCATCAATTTTATAATCTCGCAAAGTTCCTCAACAGAGTAATCATCAAATTCTACACAAAACGCAATTCTGGAACGCATCCCTGGATTCCTATCAAGAAACGCCTTCATTGGTTCCGGATAACCGGCAAAGATTACAATCACATTATCCCTATGATTTTCCATCTCCTGAACAATCGTATTGATTGCCTCATCGCCAAATCCATTGTCATAGCCGTCACACAGTGAATAAGCCTCATCAATAAAAAGGACTCCTCCTTGTGCTTCTTTAAACTTTTTCTTAACTAACGGTGCCGTAGCTCCTACATGTTCACCTACAAGATCTGCACGTCCTGCCTCTACAAACACGCCTGTTGACAATATTTTATCATCTTTCATAATCTCTGCAAACAATCTAGCAACCGTAGTCTTTGCTGTTCCCGGATTTCCTGTAAAGACCATGTGTAAAGAAGCTTTATCCCTTTGAAGACCTTTCTCCATACAAAGCTTGTTTATCTTATGTTTGGCAATCGCTTTATGGATTATTGTTTTAACAGAAGCTAATCCCACCATTTCGTCTAATTCTTTTCTGGCTGTTCCTGATTCTCTTTCCTTCTTTTCTCCTTCTCCCAACATCTGTATATCCGACTTCGTAATCTGAAAAAGCTCTTCCTTTTGAATGTCACTCGCGCTTTCGCTTGTTGAAAACAGCCTTACCGACTGTTGTCTAACCGCACGTTCCATCAGATTACGGACATATCTTCCATTCCCAAAATCATCGATATTTCTTACTTTTTCAAAGATATAATGCGCCTCTTTGATTGCGTCATCTGTCACGCAGAATCCTTTTTCATGGATCATCAGCTTAAAAATATCTGTAAGTTCCTCTGTTGTGTAGTCTGGAAAATCAATCCAATATGGTATTCTGCTTTTCAATCCTTCATTTCTCTTCATAAATGCTTTCATTCTTTCATTGTATCCTGCAAGAATGACAATCACATTTTCCCTATGATTTTCCATTTCCTGAAGCAACACCGTAATAGCTGTGTCACTCTTCATAGCATACGCTTCATCTATAAACAGAACGCCTCCTCTTGCTGCCAGAAATGCTTCTCTGATAGCACTTACGCATCCCATTCCATCCAGATCCATTCCTCCACGCTCGACAAATGCACCACTTTTTAATATGCCTTTTTCTTTTGTAATTCCTGCAAATAATTTTGCAACTGTAGTTTTGGCACTTCCCGGATTACCGCCAAAAATCATATGCATCGCACTGCTCTGATAGTCGTTTCCGTTTCGTTTCTTCCGTTCTTTTTCAACAATATCTGCCGCAATAATATTGTCAATCTGCTCTTTGACAATTTTCAGTCCAATCAAGTTTTTTAACTTTTCATAAGCAGATATTTCATTTTCTTCCCTGTCCAACAAGAAATCTTCCGAAAGATTGTAGTCATATGCTTTCAATACATTTTTATTCAGACACCATGATTCAAACTGCTCATAAGCTCGCAGTACATCTGTCTGTGAAAATTTATTTCCGAGAAATAATGCCATGAACTCCTGTGCCTGTCCTGCATATTTTGAATATTCAGATTTTTCAATCAACCGCTGCATATAATCGACCGCTGCTTTTCTGTCACCTGTTCCTTCTCTTAACATAACCGTCATCATATATCTTTTTAACTGTGGCAAGAGATAATAGGCAAATCCCGGATGATCCATATCATATGTAAATACAAACAGGCATTGGTTCCTGTACTTCTTTATAAGTTTCTCCAGGTATTGACTTGCCATTACATAATCAACCGGATCATACCCAAACTTTTCAGATAAATCTAAAACAATCACTCCGCCATAACTGTTCTCGATAATTTCTTCAAGATGATTATTTTTCTTAAATATATTAGGTTCTATTTCACTGATGATTTCCATTCTTCTGCTACTGATGCGATTCGCTTTTAGTAAGTTCTGTACAAGTAGTTCTGTCATTTCACTTGCTGCTTCAATGCTACGGCTGGATATCACATAATGAACCATATTTCCACTGTATTCCGATACATTTGCGTGAGTCTTTATATTCCGTAGTTCCTCCACAAAATCCCGATGGTAGATACTGCAGATCTCACACTCCTGTTCAGAAATAATACGCTCTTTAAAATCATAAGGAAATGGTCTTGTATCATTCATACAAGAATAATAATAGATCCATAGATTCGACGATTCTATGATCCGATTAGAATAGTCAAAACATCTTCTTCTTTTACATTCAAGAAAACATTCCATGAACTGATGCATCGTTATCTCAAATGGCTCTACTTTTACCTGCTTTATTCCAAAAATATCTTGCAGCATTTCAAGAATACCTTCATATGCATTTCGGAAACTCAACTTCTGTTCATTGTAAGAAAAGATTGCGCAAATCAGATTATCTTCTTCCCGATACACTAAAAATGTCCTGTCATTCTTCATATTCTGATACATATACGAGTTGATAGATTCGAGTACATTGTCGTATCCATAGTGTCTGAGTTCGATTTTTGCATTCTCCTTAATCTCCTCTACATTTGTACCCAACTTAAAACCATAATATCTCATACTCTTTTTCCTCCCACTGAAGAACTTGTTTTTTGAATATCATCTATTCTTGTTATATCTGATATCATAAAAATAATAGGACATTTTATGTCTTAAATTCCGCAAGCTAATTATTTTTTAACAAATGCATCTTATTAGAGCGAGAGGCCAACACCTCTCGCTCCAATTATTTGATTCGTCTTTCCAATGCTTCTTTCATCCGTTCTTTCAACATCTGCTTCGTTTTATCACCTTCCAGAATTTCCAGACAGTCTATATACTGCATCAGCCAAAAAGAAAACGCTTTAATATTTACTTTTGGAAATTTCAGCCGCACCATTTTCACAGATTTATTTTCTAACCGATCTGTTTCCTTATTTTTCACTTGCTTTTCCGAATAATAAGTTCCCAGAATTTCATATAATCCATTTTCCTGTGCTCCAAACCAGTCTACAATCTGCGTAACCTGTTTCTCTTCAAATCCAATTATGACATCTTCTTTTAACATCCCAGAATAAAAATAAGAATTTGCTGTCATAAACTTCTGCGGATTCATCCACTCACTATTCTGCACTTCTTCACTTTTCAGATTATCCAGTATCTGGATTTCACTCATCAAATCAATCCGATAGAACAGAAAATCCGGGACATTTACCTTTTTAGCCATCAAATAATATCGCCCATTACTCATCATAATTTGAAAAGGTGACACACATCGATTCGGATCGCCGGTCGGCTTCAGATGGAATTCTTCATCTTCATATCGATACGCCTCTAATTTAAACTTAATCTTCTTCCTTCTGTCGATTGCATCCTGAATCTCCAACACATTCTTCATGACATTTATGCCACCGTCATCGCATTCTGAATATGGCATATATTCTATGATCTGTTCCATAAACTCTGTCATGTTCTTCACCTGACCGCAACCAAAGATATCCTGGAGATTGCTATAATAATCCGGCTTAAATTCCGGTGTTAAAACCTTGGAATAGATTACCGCATCTATCAAAAATCTCGGAAATTCCCCCGGTACATCTTCCAAAATCTTTTTCTCATACCAGTAACCTGTTATCTTCCTTTCCCTCTTTCTGAATCCAAGGTAATAATCATCCTTTTCTTTCAGTCCATTCCCTTCTTCGTCTAATTTTATCTGCTCAATTTCCTCGTCTGTACCGAGTAATTGTCGCAGATTCCGGGATACACTTCGGGAATCTATCGTACGGGGAAGCTCATTGGCTTCCCCCGCACAGATTTCTTCCAAAGCATTCAGTTTGTAGTGTATCTCTTTCACGGTTGCCGGGTTTTGTTTTGTTGCACCAGTGAACTTTAGGGCCTGGATTAGTTCTTGTTCTTTGAATTTTGACATGTTGATTGCACCCATCTATATCGCTCTATTTTATAAAATAATAATCATACCATGTTTTCTGTTATATCATGCCACTCTAACAGTATTGTCTTTATAAATTAATCATATCTTTTAACAAGCATATTTTTTCATCATCTAATGGCAAATCTATCTCTGTTCTTTTTATTTCTCCGTCTCCTATTTGAATAGACAAACGATCTAGTAGAACATGATAATTTTGTTCCCCATTAGGATCTCTATCAAAAGATTGTAAATATACAGAACATGTTTTTCCTGCTTTTTCTCCCTCAACCCACATCCAATAGGACAAGTCAAACTCTTTCATTTGACCACCTGATGTATATTTTGTACTTCCATGACCTGCATTTGCCGATTTTTTTACTTTATATCCCATATCTTCAAACACATATTTTATTATCTTTTTTCGTTCTTTATTACGTTCTTTAATATACTGCTTTCGCACTTCGTTATAATTGGTATTTTTCTCAATAAACGCAATAAATTCTTTTACAATCTTCTCTTCTGATGAATCTTTTAAATTCAACTTTGTATTTTGAACCACAATTTTATATTCTGGATAGCTTGGATTAACTCCTTCTTTTTTTTCAGAAGTACCACTATCTGGATATAATATCACCAATTTGCCTTCTTTCTCATCCACATAATTAGGTCCATTAACTGCTTTAGGAAATTTGTAAAATTGAATTTTATCCAAATAACAATTTAATATATCCTTATTGTGTTCTTTATCAAATGACAATGTCTGAAAACTCAAAAGGAAACTATCATTCTCTATAACTATTTCAATCCATTTATGTTGTGCTGCATGCGGTGATTGTCCGAATCCTCGCCCAATAATTTCTCCGTTTAATTCCTTTACTTCATCCTTTAGCTTTTCCCGAATTTTATTCATTTTATCCACATTGTCTCTTTCTTTTTCTGGAACAATATGAAAATTTAAATACCCTTTTCGTGGATCAAAGCTTGCCCAATAATGATATATTTCATTCATATTTAAATCAAAACATTTTCCTATTTCAGCATCTATTTTTATTTCTTTTCTATTTATAGTTAATGTTTTTGGTATTTCAGTAATTTTTTCATTCATATCCTGAATTAATTGCTTGTACATCTTAACCTCTCCTTTTTGCTTTTTCTCATTTCACAATGTCACATATATGCTCATCCCCTATTTTCCCTCTGAATAAATATTATCAAGAATATCCTCCACATTTTTCTACAACCATCCCTCAAAATCTTCCTCGAACACCAACGTCAGTGTCCTCAACAATTCATTCTGAAAGATTCTTTCCTCTGAGTATCTAAGATTTCCGTCTTCATTCTTTCTCTGAATTTCCGAAAAATATTTTTCCTGATCGGTCATTTGCTTTTCATCCGGATAGCATGCAAGTTTTGCATCACACAATCCCATAGCGATTTCACTATATTCCTTCGGGCATGCTTTCTTTAGATCAAATGCACAATCAAAATATAGGATCTTAGGATTGATTTTCTTCCATCTTGTTACCACCCCTGGGATTTCGTACTTTCTTACAAACACTTCTGTTTCATCCACGATTTGTGTCAGTTTTTCCTTTACTTCTGTTTCTCCAAGAAATAAAACATCTACTTTCTTTCTGATGTCCAGCAATTTGTCTCCCATATAATCCCAAATATCAATTTCTTTGTTCTTCTCTTCACTCGGAATCTCATTATAGCCGGATGTTTTTTCATATAAAGCCAATACATCCCAAAGCATTCCATAAACTGTTTTGATTGATGTTCTGAGTTCTTCTTCTCTCATAGGCGCCTCCTACTTTGTACTGTTTTCATTGTTGATGTCATTATATCATATTTAAGACATTTTTTGTCCTATTTATGCCTTGCTATTATTTTTTTAATTTTTTCTGTTAAACAGCAAATTCCTTTGCAAACACCTCATAATTCAATGTATCTCTCGACGAACAGTAAATGGCTAATTCGATAGTTTCAAAATCATATTTATGTTCGTCAATTGCTGCATGCATTGCTTTCGCAACCAACTCCGGCGGATTTGCAAAGGCTCCACATCCAAAAGCTCCCAAAATAATAACGTCCGATTTCGCACTACTTGCTATGTCTAAAACTCGATTTATTCTCTTCTTATATATATCAAACAACTTTTTATCCGTAACAGTCTTTTTCCAGTTTTTATCATACTGTAACATATATCTCAGATTTGGTGCTGCACAACTAATTACATCTACATCAAACCAGTCTTTCTCCGATAAAAGAGCCGGTTTGGCCGTATCACTCTTAAATACCGTCACGTCGCATGTTTGTATGCAATCATCATTATAAAGAGAATTCATCTTTCCTGTTTTCAATGCATATCTGTGTTTTTTATGAAATGCTTCTGTAATCTCACTTGCTGATATACATTTGTACAGAGTACTGATTCTACATAAGCATTCTTCCTGGGCACTGGCTCCTTTTGTCACTCCGCCACCTGGATTGGTTGCTGAAGCAAAGTTTAGCACACTGATATGTTTTCCTTTATACGCTGAAGCTGCCTCAAAGCTTCTTTTCTTTGAAACGATAATCTTTGCTTCTTTTCCTGTTTCATGTCCGTGTATAAGATTCTTGAAAATATCGTATTCATTTTCGTCCGATATCACCCGGTTGTGATTCATAGAATAATTAATCTTATTCATTAGAATTTCATTTGTATCACACAGTAACATTGTATCTTCAAATATCCTTATCATATCTTCTCTACGCATAATACTCCCTCTTCTTTCCCTTGATTTTGCTTCACTAAAGAGATCCTGACTGCTCGTATACAATACGAAATTACAATATCTCACAGAGTATCTTCTAACATTGTCTTTATCGTCTGAATCCTTGAATCAGAAAACAGTACCGGATCAAACATATCATATATGAATCCGACTTCATCGCGAGTAATTCCAAGTACTGCAGCCACTTCATCTGCAGCATTCCCAGGATAATCATATTTTTTAATCACCTCAATAACATCCGCATATCTTGTGATGAAAGTCATATACAATTCAGCTTCTCGAACGTCTCTTTTATGAACCTCTTCTTCATCGCTACGGATAGTTCCATAAGGAATGACATTCTCACTATCAATCCCGCCCCATACTTTAAGCCAATACATAGCTCCCATTTTTGCTTCTTCCATAGAACTATATGACCTGATAAATTCACCTCTTGTATTAACACTGTAGCATGAAAGATTTCCCGAGAATGAATTTTCCAACTCTATCATCGGACTTTTACCTTGATCCACAGGAATTTCCAATGGTCCTCTCACATCCTCAATCCGCCGATAAAAAAGATTATAGGCTTCTACTTTTGCATTCATTGTATGTACACCTTCACTACATTGCTCTCTCTGAAAAGCAATCATCATCATTACGCCATCAATTCTGGCCGTATCGATTCTCTTAAACAATAACAGATCGTATCCCTGAAGGAGATATTTTTCTGTATCTTCATCTTCCGGAATGCGCAGGATTAAACCAATCGCCTTCAAAGCCCTCCTGACCAATGATGTATTCCTTCCCATCTCTTGTAAGCATAATCATTGCACCGGGACCACCTAACCCTGATCCGATACTATAAGAAAAAGCAACTACCTTATCAAATATTTCTTTGTTAAGACCTTCGTATCTAAAATTCAAATCACAACACCTCCAGGTATTTATCTTTACATATATCCTCCACAAAAAATACCGGTAATCTATTATGATATTTTTCATATAACGTATCCTCTGAGATGCGTATATAACGTTTTCCCATTGGTGTATCTACTTTTTTCATGTAATCTGTTACAATAGAATTTTTCATTCGATCATTGATTTTTCCACAAATAATACAATAGCTGTTAAGTGACGTATGGATTTTATTTTCTTCCCAATTCCATTTATATCTAATTAGACATTCTTCATATTGATGCTTGTGTTTTGACTTCTTATTGGCTTTAGATATATTGCTTTCTTTTTGTTTGAGATACTTTGGTACTTCTAAATCTGCATTGTGTTTTTGTCTCAATTCTTTTCCCCTTCCTCGGCCGCAAATTTCTCTAGAATTATGTTCAAATATAAAACTCTTCTTTTGTTTCCAGACATAAACATCCTAGTTTTCCATTTCTAAATCCACATCCGCAGTCACACATGATAAGATTCCCTTTTTCATTTTTCCAAATCTTATGATTTGCAGTATTTCTATGTCCACAGACAGAAATATAACCTTCTATCCCATTATGAAGGTACCCTGTGTTCATCTCATTTCCCATTAAATAATAATACTTATTCTCTGTGCATTCAGGCTTTGATGTCATCGCATGCGCAAGCAGATATTTTTCATTATTCACCTGAACGCTCAGCTGAAGTGGCCAGGTTAAAATTTTCTTTGCAAGATTCTGAACATCCACCGGCACTAATCGGCGAGTAAGACATCGAAACGTATTGTCCCGATATGGTTCTGTCTTTCTTCTTTTCCACTCCGGCATTTGATAATATTTTAAAATGTATGCCGCTAACCATTCATCATGATTGCCTCTGATAATAAAGCAATTATTTCCCAGTTCCATAACTTTAAAATACAAATCTACCGGATTCGGATTGTAATCAGAACGATCGAACAAATCTCCTAAGATGAACAGCTTGTCCTCCTTGGAAAATTCAATCATCTTTAATAATTCACAAAACTTTTGATAATCATTATGAATATCACTGACAACATAATGCATTTTCTTATTTTCTCCTATAATATTTTTGCCACAGATTAGGATAATCTCTAAGATTAAGACGAGATTTCTCTCCAGATAGGCTCTCCCCAATGACGATAATCGCATATATCCCACGATTCATTTTCTTTCCGATAATGGTTCGATTTTCCAGTCAGACTATCATAAGGATTCCCTTTTGTTCTTCGCCGAATCCTTCTATTTGCCAGTTTTTTAGCAAATCGATCTTTATCACCTTTATAAACTGGTGTATGTTTATAGCTTCGACTCATAATATATAGTCTCCATATTCAACATATTTTCTTTTTATCCCGATGTCTACAGCATAATATCCTCTGGTTTTTTGGCTTCTTCCAGCGTCTTTTCTGATAAGCTTTTTTCCCTACATACTTCAGCATATTTTCTGGCATATTTCAGAACCAAGTCCAGGCAAAATTCTTTTCCGTTGCTCTTATGACTCAAATAATCTCCCAACGCTTCCGTTGCATATCTCAAAGCCTGTCTTTTTGGATCATCTTCTATATATGTTGGAAATTCTACTTCAAGATACAACGGATTAATATGCTCATGTGACTAGATTCCTGATTCTGTTAGTTTATAACAAATCATCTGTCCGCATATATTTTTTTGCATATTTTAAAGCTCTGTTATAATCAATGAAAAAGCCACAGCTTTCATATTCCATGTTTTCAACAACATAGACATATTTTCCCGTTTGATTATGGATAAATATCTCAAATGCCTTTTTTTCATAGTCCAGACGTTCGTTAATTTGTCTTCTTAGAGTTTCATCTCTCGTTTCTTCCGACAGCTCCTCCAAGGCATCTAAAACATCTCAATACCATCCCTTCTGATTTTTTAATGTGTCGATGAAACCTTATCCTTCCTAATCCGGGATGTCAATAAATTCCCCTGTCCGATAAATTACCATTAGACAAGTACCTTATAATTCCTTCTCGAATCTCTTTCACAATATTTAATTCCCTTTCGTTACATCCGCAAGCATGTTTAAGAGCTGGATGAAAAAGAGCATCGACCACAAAAGCTGTACCTTCCACGCTATCATTTACAAGGATAACTCCATATTCTTCAACATGTTCTATTTCAACCAATGCCTGCTTCAACCTCCTACGAATGGATTCTTCTGTCTCAGTCCCCCTATTTTTTAATCGGTGTAATAATTCATCAAACGATGGAGGAATCAGAAATACCGACTGGATTTTTTGCTGTTTTCTAATCTGTCTTGCCCCCTGCGAATCAATCTCAATTATTACATTTTTCCCCTTAAAGAAATTCATTCTTGTTTATCAAATCTTCAAATTCTTCTCGCTTCTTAAAATGATAAGATTTTCCATCCACTTCACCTTTCCTTGGTTTTCTTGTTGTAGCTGATACAGCTACAACATACTTTTCAGGATATTCTGTTAATAATTGTTGTATAACGGTCCCTTTTCCAACTCCTGAAAATCCAGAAAGAATCAATAATTTCCCCGGTGTGGTTTTTATATGATTCTCATCAATATGCTTATATAAACACTTTTTTCTATAGTTTTCATAATCCTTCCCCAAAATGTCATATTCAATTGTTTCAATATTCCCATGTATCCTATAAATATCTGTTCCTGCAATAACTCCTTTGCATTTTGTCTTTTTCGTTCCATTATCGAAATAAAACTCCACCAAATCATCTTTTTCAAAAAGAGGTGTGCGCAGTTCATATCTCCTGTTGATTTTTTCTATTTCTTCCTCTGTCCTGGCATGTAAAAGCAACGTAGCCTTTATACAAGAGTCCTCCCATCGATAATCAATCGTTTCCTCCGGAGTTGAACGATTTTCCATAAATAAATCATAAATATCATTTCGCACAAGTAACTTTGTACATGACACATTTTCTGCTAACTTCCACTGGCTTGTATCGCACTGATTTAACACGGGAAATAAAGAAACCCATTCTCTATGGTAATTAAGTTTATTTAAATCAGGTCCGTAAAATTGATAAGATCTACCATCTTCAGCGATCATAATCACGCACCCTGGACCACCCATTCCGGATGGTGCATGAAATCCATAAGCAACAATATTTTCAAATAATTCTTCTGTCAGATCTGATAATCTCAGCTGTATTCTATCCTCAAATTTCATACTAGCCCTCCACAATTATTTTGCATCTTCCATTAGTACCCTGATTTTTTCAAAATCATACTCTCTGATTATTTCAGCTTCAACTGCACACTCAATTTCATGATCCGTTACAATTACATCTGCTTCCATAGGATCTTTAACAATTTTTTCTGCCATCATAGAGAAGAAATCATACATATTCATAACCTCTGTAAGATGGAAATAATCTGTCAAGAACGAGAGTCCTGTATCTCCTGCTACCCTTGCATTACTATTTTTGGCTACATTTAGCCACACAAATTCATTCGTGAAAAGATCAATTCCAAACAAATATGCAAATGTGCTCTCGCAATTTACAAGATACGATGATTTCACGGTCTTTGGTTCATATACTTGTCCACTATCATCCCAATCTCTCAGCATATATCCCGCCTTACAAAAGCATTCATTAAAGTTTTTCCTTGAAAACACGTTATCGCAAAAAATCAAATATCGATATTCTGAATAGAGTGCTTTGAATTCCGGAAGATTGATATCAAAATACTCAGAACCTCCCAGATAACCGCTTGTTTCATCACCAGAATAGGTGATTGCTGCTGACTGGCGTCTTGACATCGTTCTCCATGAAAATTCCCTCCGATTACCATCTTCTGTAAGTGCAAACACAGAAAGATCAATGTCGTTTACTTTCTCCCAATAAGTAAACGCTCGAAGCTTTTTTCCTTCCTCTATCGGAATTTTGGAGCCTTTGGAAAGAACGCCAAATCCTCCTTGAGAAGTATTTTCTGCAAGTGGAAGCGCATAATTTTTCATCGAAGGTTCAATATATACCTTTCTAAGTCGATTTCTAAGTTTCTCAGAAAGTTTTGAACGAATCATTTTTCCAACTTCTTTTACCTGCTCTTCTGTAAGCCTGCTTTGACATTTCTCACTCTCCTCTGGTGTTTCATAATGAACTTTCATGAGATTGTGCTGTGTAAATTTGAAAATACGTCCGTCCTTTCTCTGCTTTCCTTCATATCTGAACAATAGTTGTAACAATATCAGCGTACTGCAATCCTCTGGAAATTCCATAAAGAATCTTTGCCCTTCTTCTTTGTTCATACGACTGATAATATAGTCCATATTTCGAAGCAATGCAGATGTTCCTTTCTTTTCCCGCAATAATTCTGCTGCTTGCTGACATCTGTTTTCCTGCATCAACTTTTCAAACTCACTGTATACAGACTCATTACCTTTCGTTCTCATGGCATGTACAAATATTTCCGCCTCTTCATTTTGGGGTTGATAATGAATGTGATGTAAAAATCCATTCCATAGCTGCTTCTTTTCATAACAAGTACGGATATCACACTTTCCACTTCTGAACATTCTGTCTAAAAGTGCTGTTAAGAATTTTCTGTCCTGATTTTTAAAGTTTAATTTTTTCGGATTTTCATTGTGATAATATCGATAGTTTAATTCATCTACTATTTTCATAACATCTGACAGATTCAAACTGTCTGCCAGCGAAAGATTTTTCGTGTCGATTAGAAGTCTTACACAGGTATTCTTTGAGACAATATCCGGAATACTTTCCATATGGTCACGAATAAATGTAAGTACAAGCGTATACTGCCTCTCATTAAGTGGTCGTGAACCTGACAATAAATCATTCACAATCGTTCGTACTGCATCTTCTGCTTCTTCTTCCGTTTGTATCACAAATTCCTGTACTTCTGTATCTTCCTGAAAAGCCGCACGTTCAAAATCTTTTTCAAATACAGAATGTCCCGGCTCATCGAAATTTCCAAGTCCGTATGTATTAAAATAATGTATAAGCTGATCAAACAATAGTTCTTCCGTAGAAAGATCTCGGACACTTTGTGGGAATCCCCTGTAAAATGGTTCCGGAACATTTTCTCCGAATCTCTTTGAGAGTTCTTTTACCATCTCGCAACGCACAAGCTCCCTACCTTTTGTGATTTTTACACCAAAGAAATGTGCCATTGCAAACAATGTTTCAAATACATGTTTTTCTTCTGTCATTCCTTCACTGACAAGAATATGCTTTTCGAACAAATAGTCCTTGTATATTTCTTTCATGCCCGCACCTCTTTCTACTATACTTTAAATAATGCCGACTAATCTTGCCACTCAAATACACCTAATCTGAAGTAAGTAACAATAGCTGTCGGCATCCTTTTGGCGATATCATCGGATTAAATCTGTGCTCTACCTACTGAGCTACAGAACTTTTAAAGTTCTGGTGGGATTCGAACCCACGACAACAAACTCCAAAAGAAGTAAATCCGATTAGCTGCCAAATATGTCTATAGTTCTATCTTCCAAAAGATATGATTTTTTCTAATGTTCGAGGCTCAAAATTGATCCACGGCTTCATGCATCCAACATTAAAAGCTTTCACTACTCCTCGTATGCTTTCCTCTTCTCTTCATACATACACTTTACAATATCGCTGATTCGTCTTTCCCAGTCATAATTGTCGTTGTACCATACACAATCATACGCATACGGGTTCTTCCTATTATGAGTAGAACAGATAACAATCGGTGGATTCAGATACTTAGTCCTTATAATATCAACAAATATATCTCCCACCTCCCAGTCAGCCTCACCGCCTGGGGACAATGGATAATGCATATCTGTAATTGCCAAATCATATGGGATTCCGCTTCGATATGCTTCATCAATTTTTTTGATTCCTGAATACATATCTGTAACCCAATCAATTTCAGCCGGCACTACATTTTTTATTACTCTTGAA
>OGZD01001479.1_pt1 | contig 18051 bp, 18 predicted proteins | sample 1576701 | NCBI WGS metagenome assembly OGZD01 (sample SAMEA3541487, study PRJEB24748) | human gut metagenome | biome: human gut; feature: human-associated habitat; material: faeces | place: China | collected 2012
GCTGACGGAGAAAAATTTATTATTTTTCATTGTCCTCTTGACGGGTAGCACACCAAAGTAAGGGTGGGCTTTTCATGTCTTATGGCATTATCCCTTCCAATATCTTTCCACGACTTCTACTATGATTTCCAGTACTTTTCTACCTCCTTCGCTGCATCTGACAGAGAAAACTGAAATCTTTTCTGAATTTTTACACATACAATTTCTTTCTCCATTCCCATTTCCTGAAGCAACTCTACTACGGCCTGTATGCCTTCTTGCCGGCCCTCCTGTCGCCCCTCTTGCAGACCCTCTTGTCTCCCCTCTTGCAGACCCTCTTGTCGGCCTATTTTTAGGCCTTCTTTTCGTCCCTCTCTAAGCCCAGTCTCTTTGTAAACAGTAGAAAAATACTGGTGATCTCGAATCGCACGCTCTCTTGCTTCATATTCCAGACGCTTTTCTTCATCTGCGCTGATCCGGTTCAAATCCTCATACGCCTTCTTAATATATTCGCTTTTTTCCGCTGCCATTTCAAATTCCTCCTTGGTCTCTGCATTGATAAACTGAAGCCATTTCAGCAGCTCTGTCTCCGGATACTCATGTTTTGCCAGCTTGGGAAGTTCCAGCGTATGGATTTCAAACTTATCACTATACATCTTTCTTCCCTGATCCGACCAGAAATGAAAGCGGGAATAGTATTCTTCATCATCAAACAATGTAAAATTTAAAATCCCGACATGAATACATTTTTCTAATTTTTGATAGTCTTCTCCCGGTTTTAGCTGATCCACAAACATCTTTCCCAGATAGAACAAGGTACGTTCTGCCCAGTATTCACTGGATGTCACCTGGATTTCAATATCGATCTGCTCCTTATTATTTAGCAATACCCGTACATCCAGAATCCCCAGTTTATTATCTTTGTCTTTCTGACGCAGGTGGGACGGCAAAATCCTGCTCTCAACGATTTCTTCCAGATTGATCCCAAGTACTGCTGCCAGAAATGCATTGCGCACCTCTTCATCTTCCATCAGTTCTTTAAAACAGAAATCTACCTTTGGCTTCATTAAAAATTGTGTTGTTTTTTCTTTCTTCATACACACTCCTCCTTTGTTCTGATGGAAACCAGAATATTTCGGCGAGTATGTATCTATATCATTGATTTTATTATATCTTTTGACGCGATGTTTCACAATCGCAAATACAGACAAACTCCCTCTATTCTTTTATCCATCTCTTTACTCTTTATCTGGGAATAACTTTTGAATGGCAATTCTTTGCCATATTTGAAAATTGAAAGGGATTCCTTTCAAGATTGATTTTATTATACTTGAATTTTGATCAGGATACAATTAAATTTCCATAAATATCCTGTAAAAAGTTACTGTAAACAATAACTCTGCAAGCCACAGTAACAGAGCAGTTCCACATGGAACTGCCCTACACCACCGGAAACCAGAGTCTGATTTCCATTCCTTTTCCGTAGACTGACACTGCTTCTACTTCTATCTTTAATTCCTGTCCGATCTGCCGTACCAGATACAATCCCATCCCTGTCGATTTTTTCTGGCCGTTCTCTCCTGTAAATCCTTTTTCAAAAAGATAGCGGAGTTCATATGGTTTTACGCCACACCCATTGTCGCAGACAGAAAGGCAGACTCTGTTGTTCTCACTTCCGGAACTGATTTTCAGCTTCGGACACTTTTCGGTTTCATATCCTGTGTATTTGATAGAATTCGCAATCAGCTGACTGAGCATAAAACACAGACTTTTCCGGTCTGACAGTACGATTTTCTTTTTCAGATCCAACTGCACCAGGATCTGCTTTTCTTCCAAATACAGACGATATTCATCCAGCACCTCCCGACAGCATTCTTCCAGATTTATCTCTTCAAACAAATACTCTTTATTCACTGATTTGACCCTGGCATAATATAACATCTGTTCTACATAGGACTGCATCTGCAGTCTGACATGCTCCATTTTTTTGTGTACTGTCGGTGACATCTCCTCACTTCTGTTCTCAAGCAAAAGTGTAAAAAGAGATAATGGAATTTTCACTTCATGTGCCCATAATTCTACATACCGTTCATATTCTTCTTCCTGTATCCTCCCTGCATCAGCCTGCCTGTATGCTTTTCGAAGATATGCCCCGATCTCCCGCAGGATTTCCTGTTCTTCATTTCCTGCTCCCCCGATCGCAAGTCTCTCATTTTCTTCACTCGGATCCGCCAGAAATGTAAGAAACCGCTCTTTCTTTTTCTGCTCTTTCCTTACGTTCCAGATTACTGCATACAAGAAAATAATTACAAAACAACTGGTTTCCAGTCCGGCCAGAACTTTGAACTGCTCCATCCCCGACAGCCACAGAAAGAATAGCGATACCAGTTCTGTACACGTAAGGATCACAAACCATATTTTTTCTTCTTTGATCTCGCTCCAGATTCGTCTGATATATTCCATATTACTGCTCTCTCTTCCACCGATATCCTCTGCCACGGATTGTTTCTATCCGATTCTCCAGACCAAGCGCTTTTAATGTCTTTTTCAGCCTTGTCACATTGACTTGAAGCGCATTTTCATCAATATATTCGGTTGTTCCCCACAATACCTTTGAAATGCACTCTTTTTTCACCTCTGTTCCTGCATATTCCAAAAGAATTTTTAAAATCTTCCCCTGATTTTCCGGAATATGACAGGCATCTTTCCCCTGACAGACCGTATAGGTTCTGGTATCAAAAAGAAAATCGCCTCCATCCAGTAAATGTGCATTCCCCATTGCCCGTTTCAGCAGATTTTCTGTCCTTGCCAGCAGACGGTCTTTATGACACGGCTTCGTCAGATATTCGTCAGCTCCCAGCTCCAGTGCTTTCAACTCATCCTGCATTTTATCCCTGGAGGTCAGCACAAGAATAGGAAGGCTGCCTTTCTTTCGTATTTCTTTACAAAGTGCAAATCCACCGATTCCCGGAAGTCCCAGATCCAGCACTAACAAATCCGGATGCTCTGCCTCACAGACAGCACCGGTTTCTGGAAAATCCGTTACACAGCATACCTCATAGCCTGCCTTATGATAAATATTTTCCAGTTCTTCCCGAAGGAATTCATCGTCTTCTACAATCATGATTTTTTGCATGCCTGTCTTCTACTCCTGCCGTTTTCTCTGAATAAATTTCAAAATCCTGCGATTGCTTGTCTTTATGACTCCTATTATATAAGCTGTTTCTATCAGACACAAGAAAAGAAACACACTTCCTGCCGTCTGCCAGAAAACTTTTACTTCCTGCACCTGTCCAATCAGCCGGAACAATGTCCAGACCCCAAACACACTACTGAAAAATGCAACGCTCAATACCAGTCCATAGTGCCACCAGATCTGAACTTTCGCACAATGACAGAGCTCTTTGTAGTTACTTCCCAGTGTAAGCAGAACGCTGTAGCGTGCCCCGGTCTTCTCCTGCTGAATTAAAAACTGAACTCCAATGAGTGTATTTGCGATAATCAAAAAAATCACCGCCAGATAGATCGTCGTATATCCCAATGCCACCTGATAAAACATATGCCGCCCGGCTGTTCCCAGATAACTTTCATAATGCAGATTGGTTGTTTTTAGACGGTCATTGACAGACATCACTGCTTTGAGCAATCCTTCCTCCTTTACCAGAACCGGATCAAGAATCCCGTTCCAGTAAGAATAGCTTCCGTCTGCTACAAAGACATCAAAAGCCTTATCCGGTACAATAAAACCATACATAATCGTCAACATCCGGTCTGCCACCAGATTGTCATTGCATACTCTTGGAATGATTTCATAATCGGTCTCTTCTATCTGCACAAAAACTTTCTCTTTCAGAAGTTTCTCTACGCTCTTTGCAGTCTCATCCGACAAATATGTGGGGTGTCCGTAAATTGCCATCTGATGTTCCTTTAAGTTCAAAGGTTCCATTCCTTTTGAACGCAAAATCTCATTGTACCCTGATTCTGCGATCAAAAACGGGGATTCTTCCCAAGAATATGGATTCAATCTGTTTTTCAGACGCTCATGTAATTCCTCACAGTCATATGCATATACTTTTCGCTCCTCCATACCTTCCGTAAAATCCAGATCTGTCCAAAGTAATCCGTTTCGTACTTCAAACAGATTTGAAAAATATTGGTCTACTTTCTGAGATGACAGCACTTCTTCTAACGTTTCTTTTTTCTCGTCAAATGTAAAATCGATCCCTGCCGTATCCTGTTGTCCCAGTTGCCCGCTCATCCCGACTCCATAGGCACAACATATGATCGCAAACAGAATCAGAAGGGAAGAAATTGCCAACGAAGATGATTTTAAAAATACCGCTTCCTGCAGCTGACGGCATGTAAATGTCCAGAGCTTTTTCCCCGGAAGTTTTCTGCATATCCTATCAAATAGGTATGCCAGGCCCTGAAAGAAAAAGAATGTACCGAGTACTCCACAAAAACATAAAATTGCAGTCATACGAAACATTCGTTTTATCCCAAGTTCCGAACTCAGTATCCCGCATCCGATCCCATAGGCTACTGCCAGAAGAATGATTCCCATCATCAGCTTCACACACGTTTTTATGGGCGAAAATGCACGCTGTTTTTCCTTCTGTTCACGGGATAACAATTCATAAACCTCTTTTTTCCAAAGCTTCATGCAAAGCACAAACCGGGCAAGCATTTTAATTCCGCAAATCCCAATGACCGTCCACAATGCAGCCAAACCGGAAAATGTAAACTGATGACGCAGAATTCCAAATCCTGCAAGCTTCGCCGTAATCAGGCTTGTAAGTTCCGAGATCAGCAGAGCCCCCGGGATCCCGATCACAAGAGCATACACAATATTTCGCAGATCTTCCAGAAAAAGCATTTGAAACAGACTTCTTTTCTTCATGCCAAGCATCAAATAGGTTCCAAACTCATGACTTCGCCGTTCCATCTGATACTTATCCGTAAAATATACCAGGAAATAAAGCAGGCACAGAGATACCACATATAAAATCGGAATCAGCATCAGCAGCTTGTTTACAGCATCTCTCTCCATCTCTTTCAGAAAGATCATCACATCCTGATGATCCAGCGCAAGGATAATATAAAATGCCGCCACCGTCAGAATCATCGTAACAAAATACAGCGTGTTTTCCTGCCGGTTTCGTTTACTGTTTCGTCTGATCAGTTCAGAGAACATAATTGCTTCCTCCTCCCAACTGCGCCATCACGGACAAAATGCGCTCATAAAACTCCCGGTTTGTCTCCTCCCCGACTCGCTTGCGTAATTCATGAAATACTTTTCCGTCCTGAATAAACAAAATTCTGGAACAAAAACTCGCAGCCTGTGCGTCATGTGTCACCATCAGAACCGCAGCCTCATCCTCTCGATTCACTCCGGAAAGTTGTTCCATCAGACTTCGTGCACTTCGGCTGTCAAGCGCACCGGTCGGCTCATCTGCCAGTACGATCTGCGGATGCAAAAGAAGCGCTCTTAATGCGGCTACCCTCTGCTTCTGTCCTCCGGACATCTGATTCGGAAACTTTTCCAGCACCTCCTCGATCTCAAAATATTCCGCCAGCTTCTGCATCCTTTTTCTGCTTTCCTTTTCCGGCATTTTGTGAATCTGTGCCGGCAAAAGAATATTTTCTCCACCCGTCAGATTATCCAGCAATTCAAACTGCTGAAACAGATACCCGATCTGTCTTCCCCGATACGCTGCCAGCTGAGCATCCGTATACATTCCGATATCCTGTCCTTTCAGAAGAATCCTCCCCCTTGTAGGTCTTAAAACCGAAGCAATACAATTTAACAGCGTCGTTTTTCCCGAACCGCTGCTTCCCATAATTCCGAGGAATTCTCCCTGATATACTTGAAACGAAATTCCTCTGAGTGCCTCTGCTGCATTTTCCTTTTCCCCATATGTTTTGTACAACGATTCTATTTCCAAAATAATACGGCTCATAATATCCCTCCCTTTCGTGATAAGAATATTATAAGCCGTATCGTGGATGAAAAACACTTACACTTTCTGTAAGAAAACTCCATCCTCTTTATGGTCTGCTATTCACAGTAAATTTTTATGAAAGCTCCAGTTTTCCGGTATATAACTGGTAATACGTTCCTTTCATTTTGATCAGATCCGCATGATCTCCACGCTCGATGATCTTTCCGTGTTCCAGAACAATAATCGCATCACTGTTGCGGATCGTAGAAAGTCTGTGCGCGATAACAAATACTGTACGTCCCTTCATCAGGTTATCCATACCCTTCTGCACAATACTCTCCGTACGGGTATCAATGCTGGAAGTTGCTTCATCCAGAATCAGTACCGGCGGATTTGCAACTGCTGCTCTCGCAATGGAAAGAAGCTGTCTCTGTCCCTGTGAAAGCTCTTCTCCATCACCGCTTAACATAGTATCGTATCCCTTCGGAAGCATTTTGATAAACTGATCTGCATGAGCCAATTTTGCAGCCTCATATACTTCCTCATCAGTAGCATCCAGTTTTCCATAACGGATATTATCCATAATGGTTCCTGTAAACAAATGGGTATCCTGCAGTACAATTCCGAGGGAACGTCTCAGATCATCCTTTTTAATCTTTGTAATATTGATTCCGTCATACCGGATCTTTCCTTCCTGAATATCGTAAAAGCGATTGATCAGGTTCGTGATGGTTGTTTTTCCTGCTCCGGTAGAACCGACAAATGCCAGCTTCTGTCCCGGTTTTGCAAACAGGCTGATGTCTTTTAAGATCACTTTATCTTCGTTGTATCCAAATGTCACATCTTCAAAACGCACATCTCCGGTCAGTTCTGTATAAGACACACTTCCGTCAGCCGAATGTGGATGCTTCCAGGCCCACATTCCTGTTCTTTCTTTGCATTCGATAATATTGCCGTTCTCGTCTTTTTTCGCATTGACCAGTGTTACGTATCCCTCGTCTTTTTCCGATTCTTCATCGATCAGAGCAAAAATACGCTCTGCTCCGGCAAGTGCCATAACAATAGAGTTAAACTGCTGCGCCACCTGCATAAACGGCTGTGTAAAGCTCTTTGTAAACTGCAGATAAGATGCCATAACTCCCAGAGTGATCCCTCCGATTCCCATAATAGAAAGGAATCCTCCAAGTACAGAGACCAGTACAAACTGCAGGTTTCCGATGTTTCCGATTACCGGTCCCATCATATTTGCAAAGGTATTTGCCTGTGCAGCACTTTCAAAGAGCGCCTCGTTGAGTTTGTCAAATTCTTCTTCTGACTTTCTTTCGTGGTTGAACACTTTTACTACGCGCTGTCCGTTCATTCTCTCTTCCACAAATCCAGTCACATCTGCCAGAGATTTCTGCTGACGAACAAAATATTTTCCACTGTTTCCACCGATCTTTTTTGTTACGAAGATCATAAGACCAATGATCAGAACTGCTAAAATTGTAAGCAGCGGACTTAAGATCAGCATTGAAATAAAGGTTACGATAATCGTAAAAAAGGACATCAGTGCCTGTGGGATCGACTGACTGATCATCTGTCTGAGCGTATCTGTATCATTCGTGTAAAGACTCATGATAGAACCATTCGTATTCTGGTCAAAATAACGGATTGGAAGAGTCTGCATGTGTTGAAACATATCATCCCTTACTTTTTTAAGGACACCCTGACCAATGTAGACCATCAGGCGTGTATAAGTAAACGTAGCAATGACTCCCATCAGGAAAATGCTTCCAAGCACCGCAAGTGCCCGATATAGTTCTGCAAAATTCGGATCTTTCTGTCCGATCAGAGGACTGATAAAATCATCGATTAAAAACTTGAGGGACAATGATACCGAAATTGATGCGATCGAACTTAATAAAATACAGATAAATACGATCACAAACCGAACCTTGTACGTTCCTGTCACATATTTTAAAAGCCGCTTTGCGGTCTGTAAATTTTCTTTTGAAACCTTTGGTTTTCTATTCATCGTCCTCACCTCCCTTTATCTGAGATTCATATACTTCTCTGTAGATTTCATTTGTCGCAAACAATTCTTCGGATGTGCCGACTCCCATGATCTTTCCTTCATCCAGTACAATGATCTGGTCTGCATTTTCTATAGAAGAAACTCGCTGCGCAATGATGATCTTTGTAGTATCCGGAATTTCTTCCCGGAATGCTTTTCGAATCAGCGCATCTGTCTTTGTATCTACCGCACTTGTGGAGTCATCCAGAATCAGGATCTTCGGTTTTTTCAGAAGTGCCCGTGCAATACACAGACGCTGCTTCTGTCCGCCGGAAACATTGTTTCCGCCCTGTACGATCATCGTATGATAACCTGCCGGAAATTCTTTTATGAAGCCATCTGCCTGTGCAAGTTTGCAGACTCTCTGAACCTCTTCCTCACTGGCATGTTCATTTCCCCAACGGATATTATCGTAGATCGTTCCTGTAAAGAGAACGTTTTTTTGCAATACCATAGATACCTGATCGCGCAGTGCCTCCAGATTATACTCTCTGACATCCAGTCCGCCGACTTTTACAGTTCCTTTTGTCACGTCATAAAGTCTCGGGATCAGCTGTACCAATGTTGATTTCGCACTTCCGGTTCCTCCGATGATCCCGATCGTCTGTCCGGATTTAATATGAAGATTGACATCTTTTAACGAAAGATTTCCGCCTTCTCCCGCATAACTGAAATCTACATGCTCAAACCGGATCTCTCCGTCTGCCACTTCTGTAACCGCATTCTTTTTGTCCTGCATCTCCGGAACTTCCGCCAGAACTTCCGTAATACGGTCTGTAGACGCTTCTGCGATCATGATCATAACAAATACGAATGTAACCATCATCAGAGCCATCATGATCTGGAACGCATACACGATCACACTGGTCATTTCTCCGATTTCCATCGCACCGAATACAATTTCTCTTCCTCCGATCGCTACCATCAGAAGCATCGCCGTATAGATCGTAAACTGCATAACCGGTGAGTTCCATGCCACGATCTTTTCTGCTTTTGTAAATAATGTATAGACATATTTTGAAATTCCATGGAATTTTTCAATTTCGTGATCTTCCCGTACAAAGGCTTTTACCACGCGGGATGCATTGACATTTTCCTGTACGGAATTATTCAGAATATCATACTCATCAAATACTTTAATAAAATGCGGATGCGCTTTCTTTGCAATAAAGATCAGTGTTCCTCCAAGCAGCGGTATGATGATCAGGAACAGTAAAGCAATTTTCTTATTGAGCAAAAGTGTCATGATCCAGGATAAAACAATCATGATCGGAGCTCTCGCCAGCAGGCGAATGCTCATCATATACGCCATCTGTACGTTAGTAATATCTGTTGTCATACGTGTTACAAGACCGGATGTGGAAAACCGGTCAATATTTTTAAATGAAAATTCCTGAACTTTATAAAAAATATCATGTCTCAGGTTTTTGGCATATCCTGCACCTGCTATTGCTGCCATTTTTCCTGCTATAATACCGAAATACAGAGCCAGCATTGCCATAATGACCAGAATCAATCCCCGCCGTACGATATAGCTCAAATTTCCCTGCATGATTCCAACATCAATGATCTTCGCCATCTCCATCGGAATCAGAACTTCCATTAAAACTTCCAGGATTACGAAAAATGGAGCCAACACAGACTGCTTTTTGTATTCCCGGACTGATTTTAAAAGTGTTTTATTCATCGTTCTCGTCTTCCTCCTTATTTTCTGTTTTGTTTTCTGCAAGATTTTGAATCATCTGCACAAGCACCTTTCTGCAGATCTTTACATCTTCCTGATCTATCCCTTGTATCAGCCGCTTTTCCGTATCTCTGATGTGCTCCAGAATCTCAGGTCTGAGTGCTTCTGCTTTTGGAGTCGGTACAATACGTTTTAATCTGGCATCCTTTTTCGAACTCTCCCGGGAAATAAATCCATTTTTTTCCATGAGCTGTAAAATCCCTGTGGCTGTGGACTTCCGGATTCGAAACTCTTCTTCTATATCTTTCTGATATACTTCCCTGTGCATCGTTTCCAAAAGAATATGCTTTAACACATGCTTCTGCATGGTGGTCAGGCCATCATCTCCCACTGCTTCAGACGCATTTCTGCGCTTCATCTGATTGGAAAGAATGTGAATCAGCCTGCCGGTATTGATGTACCTTTCCTTATCTTCTATATCCTGCATAATTCCATCCCTCTCTCTTTATATAGTTAGTTCCCTAACTTTCAACCATTATACGGAGGATATTTTTTATTGTCAAGAAGTTTTTTCAGATTATTGAAATCATAAAACTTATTTTGCCACGTCTGAATATTGCCTGATGGCAGCAGGCAGCCCGGTACGGAAAATAACAGAAATATAATCGATCGTCTGCTACCTGTCATACTTTTCTTTGTTCACGATCCATTCCAGTAATGTCTCCGCAATTGCCTCTGTATAAAAGAATCTTTTTAAGTCCTTTGTAACCTTACCAACATCAATGTGGCAGAGCGTATCCGTGAACTCTCAACCATTAAGGTTCTCGGATTCTACGACAAAGAAGTAACACTCTATATTTACCGGGAAACAATACTCCTTTCCCTGCTCGGTATTTTAGCAGGATTTGGAGTCGGTGATCTGCTTTACCAGTACATACTGGCAGTTGTTCCACCGGATGAAGTGATGTTTAACCCCGCTCTTTGTGCAAAAGCATTTGCGATTCCTGCCATTTTGATTGCAGTCATTACATTTATTCTAGGATACATAATGAATCGAAAACTCAAATACTTAGATATGCTCAGCGCATTAAAATCTGTAGAATAGCAAAAAATTTAAAAGTCAAGGGACTGACACAATGCAGCTCCTTGACTTATTTCATCTGTACTTGCTATCTTTCTCTTAATTTCCACATTCAATGCTGATCGCATTGAATTTTTCCAAAATATCTTCTACTTTCAATTCCTGTTTTTCTTTTGCTGACAGATCCATCACTGCTTCCCCCTGATGCATCATCAACAGTCTGTTTCCATATTCTACTGCATAGCGGAGATTATGTGTCACCATGATCGTTGTCAGGTTTTTCTGTTTCACGATCTTATCTGTCAATTCCATGATCAGATCTGCCGTCTTTGGATCCAGCGCCGCTGTGTGCTCATCCAGGATCAGAAAATCGATCGGAGTCATGGTTGACATCAGAAGCGCCATCGCCTGACGCTGTCCACCGGAGAGAGAACCGACTTTCACGTTCAGCTTATTTTCCAGTCCCAGGTTCAACTGGCTTAACAACTCCTGATAATAAGACTTTCTGTTTTTATTGATGCCTTTTCCCAATCCGTAAAAATTACCTTTATTATCGGCAAGAGACATGTTTTCCAGAATCGTCATCGATGGGCAGGTACCAAGCGCCGGATTCTGATACACTCTTCCGATCTTCCGGTTTCTTTTATACTCTTTCATGTGGGAAATATCTTCTCCCTGCATCAGAATCTGTCCTGCTTCTACCGGAATGCTTCCGCACAGGATATTGAGCATGGAAGTCTTTCCGGAACCGTTGCTTCCTACCACGGAAACAAAATCTCCCTGTTCTACTGTCAGATTAAAATCTTCAAACAGACACATTTCATTGACTGTTCCTGGATTGTAATATTTATGAATATGTTTTAACTCAAGCATTTGTCTTCACCTTCTTTTTCCGTTCCATTCCAATGAGTAAGATTACCAGGAATAATACCGCTGTGATCAGCTTCATATCCTGTGGTTCAAAAAACTTCAAAGCAACTGCCACGCAGGCTTTGTAAACGACAGAACCGATCAGGACTGCTGTGGTTGCTTTCAAAAATGTCAGATTCTTAAACAGGCTGGTTCCGATGATCACGCTTGCCAGCCCGATCACGATAGCTCCTGTACCACTGGAAATCTCAAATACTCTCTGCTCCTGACAGAAAATTCCGCCTGCCATAGCAACCATTCCGTTGGCGATCGCCAGTCCTAAAATCTTTACATTTCCCTGATCCTTTGCAAGTGAAGTTACAAGATTTGCATTATCTCCCACAGCTCTCAGAAGAAATCCGGATTTTGTCTGCAGATACAGATCCAGAATTATTTTCACGATCACTGCAAGAATAAGTACTACTACAAGAACTTTATATTTCGCTGCTCCGCCTGCAAAAATTCCATTCATCGTCTGATTATCGAAAATATTCTCTTCACCGAAGATCGGAACATTCGCTTTGCCTGCAATTCTAAGGTTGATCGTCCAAAGTGCCGTCATCATAATGATACCGGAGAGGAGATCTCTGACTTTTCCCTTGACGTGGATCAGTCCTGTACAGACTCCCGCCGCTGCCCCTGCCAAAAATGATACCGGTATGGTCAGGTACGGATTCACCCCATGAGTGATCATTGTCGCTGTAACAGCTGCACCCAGAGGAAAACTTCCATCCACTGTCAGATCTGGAAAATCCAGAATTTTATATGTGATATAAACCCCGAGAGCAAGGATCCCATAAATCAGTCCCTGTTCTAAAATTGTTACAAAAATATCCATCTCAATGCCTCTCCGTTTCTAATTCTTACTTTGAAATGCTGTCAAATGTCTCTGCTGCACTTTCAAGCAGTGTCTCATCCACTGTTACTCCAAGATCCTCTGCTGCTTTTGTATTGATATAAAGTCCCGGTTCAGAAATCGTCTCATAGTTCATCTCCGATGCTTTTTTCTCTCCTTTTAAAATGTCTGCTGCCATCTTTCCTGTCTGTTTTCCAAGAGCTACATAATCCAGACCCTCCGCTGCCAGACATCCAAGTTTCACCTGTTCGATCTCGCTTCCGAATACCGGTATTTTCTTTTCATTTGCTTTATCCAAAATCGTTGCCAGAGAATTTACAACTGTGTTGTCTGTCAGATTGGTCAGACAATCCACTTCTGTCAGAATCTCTTCTGTTGCCAGAGAAATATCTGCAGTCTGTGTCACTCCTTTTTTTACGATCTCAAATCCGTAATCTCCTGCCAGCTCCTCATATGTTTCGATTGCTGATACAGAATTGACTTCGCTTGTTGTGTAAAGAATTCCAATCTTTTCTGCATCCGGAAGCATCTCACGGATCATCTCCAGCTGCTCTTTGATCGGAAGCTCATCACTGGTTCCTGTGACCTCTCCCACCGGAGCTCCATCGTCATTTGCCAGCTTTGCTGCTTTTGGATCTGTCACTGCTGTATAGATTACCGGAATTTCTGTATTCATTGCAGAATTATAAGCAGACTGTGCACTCGGAGTTGCAATTCCACAGATCAGATCTACATCATCTGAAACAAATCCGTCACTGATCTGTTTTGCTGTTCCCTGATCAGCAGCTGCATTCTCTTCTTTGATTTCCAGGTTCTTTCCTTCTTCAAATCCGGCTTCTTTGAGTCCTTCGATAAATCCTTCCCGGCAGTTATCCAAAGAACCATGTTCTGCAAACTGCGAAATCCCGACTGTATATGTTTTTGTACCGTCCTTTGCCCCTTCATCTTTTGTTCCACATGCCATCAGGCTGACTGCCATTACACTTCCTAAAATAACTGCGAATACTCTCTTTTTCATATTTTTGTTCTCCTTTTCTATTACTATATTCCAAAAGCAAAGGAGCCGATCATGTGGATACAGGGTATCGGTTCTGTAATGATTGTATAAAAAAACCGCCCCAAGCTCTATGCTTGAGACGGTAATAAATACAAATTCATTATCGCGGTACCACTCAAATTGACAAATGTCCACTTTCTCACGTACTGACATACGCTCCTGATTGATAACGGGTTCGGTTCCCGACGACGCCTACTCTTTTCATTTCAGGCCGCCCTCGAAAGTCCATTCAGAATTAAAATCCATACAGCAATCTCACCGCCTGCTGCTCTCTGTGATCTCTTTTAAAACCTACTCTTCTTTCTCATCGGTTTTGCTTTTGATGTTTTTAATTGTAATGTCCTATTTAGGATTTGTCAAGTACTTTTTTAAGGTAAAGTGGTGATTTGGTGAATTTCTCTTATTCAATTTTTAAAACAACCTCCGGATACCATTCCATTGCTTTCCTGATTGCTTTCTTCGTTGGCAGTCCATATCCTGATAAAATAACCAGTATATTTTTCTGCGTTTCTTTTTTCTCACTACACGGTTCGATATACAACATATTTCCTACAGCATTGACCAGATACCACGTGTCTTCCAGATATACAAAGCCCTTGATTCGAAATGTATCCACTAAAAGCATATTCAGAAAATGAGAAAGTGTTTCTAATTTTATCTCTTCTTGAATGTGCAGAAGATATTTTCGCAAAGTCACATCTGCAGTTTGCAACAGCTGTTCTTCTGTTTCCAGATTTGGCTTTTGCATCTCCTGCAGCCACCTCTCTTCCATCATGCCATATGATGTCATATGCAACGGCAAATCCGGTCGATGGGCCTTCAGAATCTTTTGAATCTGCTCTATCTCTTCTGTTTTTACATTGTTCAGAAGCAGCAGATCTGATACCTGAATCTGTTTTTTTACTACAACTGCCGTTTCATACACTTTCGGAAATTGCCGTGCATCCAGCAGGCAGACGCATCCCATATATTCCAATCCTGGAAATTTTTCCCTCTGATTCAATATTTTCTTAACATTTGTGGGATCGGAGAGCCCTGATGCTTCTACTATAATCACATCCGGCTTCTCCTGTAATACCTGCTGCAATACATTCTCAAATTTATCCAGCCTGCACGAGCAAAAAATCGAGCCATTGTTGATCTCGTCCAGTGCAATCCCCAGCTCCGAAAGCAGTTCTCCATCAATGCCCTCTTTTCCAAACTCGTTCACAATAATATGCATCCGTTCCGAAGAGAATTGTTTCATAAACTGTTTTAAAAATGTTGTCTTTCCTGCACCCAGAAACCCGGTGATCAAATACAGTCTACTCATTATTTCATTGCCGCACGGATCACGCCTTCCAATTCTTCTTTAGATGGTACCAGAGAACGGAATTTCAATTCACCATTGATGTACATGGACGGCAGATTCGGAACGCCCATCTTTTTACATCTTGCGATATTCTCTTTGAGCGTAAATTTACACTCTACCATATCAATCGCATCACCAAATGTCTTTTTCGCTTCATTTGCTGCGCCCATCATGTAGGTACATGCCGCACATGTCGCAGAATCCAGAGTAAATACCTCCTTGTGTATTTCTATCCCACATATTGCTATAAACATAGTAGTATATTTCAAACAAAATCTATGGGAATTTTTTAAGATTTTCTGTAATTTTTCTACATCTTTATTGATTCATTCTGCAATCTTCCGCTCTTTCAACTAAAATGGAATCCCTCTCCGAAGCAGAACCTGTCGTAAAAACATTCCTGCAGCATTAAACCCAGCGGTACTATATCATCCGATGTAAATATTGCATCCACACCAAATCCTTTTTATGCTTCCTATAAATCCACTTATATTCTGAATCATCGTCAGGAGTTAGAATATAAATAGTACAAGCCAAAAGAGAAATCCCAAAATACACATAAGCATGGTACAATAGAGACATGCTGAAGGAGGATCTCATATGGCAAGACAACATGACAAACAGTTTAAACTTGATGCAATCCAGTACTACGAAGATCATAAGGATTTAGGTGTACGTGGATGTGCTAAAAATCTCGGAATCGGATACAGCACTTTAACAAAGTGGCTGAAAGATTTCCGGGAATCTGGCGATATCTCTGTTCGTGGTTCCGGTAATTATGCTTCTGATGAACAGAAAGAAATCGCTCGTCTCAGACGTGAATTACGTGACGCCCAAGATGCGCTTGATGTATTAAAAAAAGCCATCAACATTCTGGGAAAATGACAGAAGCCATTTATCTCGAAGTTTCTGAGAAGACGGAAGCTGCCAAGAAGGCTGGACGCCGGGTTTCCGTCTCCGGAATGTTGAAATTTTTAGGTGTCTCTCGTTCAGGATATCATGCATGGCTCCACCGCGTGCCTTCTGATACAGAAAAACGTCGTGAAACTGTAAAAACCAAAATATAGGATATTTATGATGATTCTAAGCAGAACTATGGTGCTCCGAAAATCACTGTAGAGCTGCATAAAACCGGTGAAGTTATTTCGGAAAGAACGGTTGGCACCTATATGCGCCAAATGGGAATCCGCGCCCAATGGAGCAAACCATGGACGATCACCACAAAAGATTCTGATTTCAGCACAGAATTAGAAAATATCCTTGATGAACAGTTTCATCCTGATCGCCCGAATGCTGTTTGGTGTTCGGATATCACCTACATCTGGACAATAGACGGATTTGTCTATCTGACCAGTATTATGGATTTATTTTCCAGAAAGATCATTGCCTGTACACTTTCAGAAACATTGGAGGTATATGCTACTGTCAGGATATAAATGATTTCATATCAGAAGGGGAATATGATATGTTCAAACACCATTTTAAAAGATCTTTTTCCATCGAACTGGATGACCAGAATTGTTTTCCAAATGAAAAGGATTTTGTTTATCCAAACTCTCTGGTCATACAGGCCGCACTGGAAAATTACTGCCTGAAAAACGGAATCCACCTGGAGTATATCAGTAAGTATAAACCAATCACTTTTATATTGGATGGAAAAACAAAATATACTGCCGAAGCACAACTTATCCGCGGACGATTTTATTCTGGATACACTTTGATCTGTACAGAGATATTAGAAGATACAGAAACATAAAAAATAAAGGAAGTTACCATAAACCTCTCCGTTTTATAGTAATCTCCTTTATTTATCGGGTTCTATGAAGGTTAATAATCTCTCCGGCTCTTCTATTCCAGAAATTCAGAACTTGTACTTCTCTTGATAATAGCGTCCGGTATTCTGCGTTTTCTTATCATATTGTATAGCTGCAACCGGACAGGCCTGTATACAAGATACACAGGCCATACAGTTCTGTTTCCATACAGGTTTTTATCTACAAGTGTGATATTATTATTTACACAGATTTTTGCACATTTCCCGCATCCAATGCATGCATCCGTAACATAAAATTTCTTTGCCTTCATTTGACAAAAGAAATCTGTCATAGGTGCGCCGATGTCTGTCATCAATGGAAAGGCTTTTTTATCTGGCAGTAAAGGTGTTCCAGCTGAAATCAATTCTGCGATTTGTTCCACCTTGGGCATGGCCTCTCGAATAATATTCTCATTCTCCTCCGGCGAGAGCATTTTGTGCATCATAATATTGCACTGTGACATCACCAGAAAATTAAAGCCCATAAACTTCCAGCCTTTCTTTCTGCACAGGTTCTTAGAAACAGGGATTTCGCCCATCCATTCTCCTCTGTTTGCAATCATCCAACTATTTCCTGTACCACTATAATATAAAATCATATCTCACCACTCCTGTCCGGAAGCTGGTTCATTACTTCCTGAATTTTTGTAAACAAATCAATCATACTTTGCATACAGTTACTATCCAAATCAATATAATAATAAATGAAAGAGCCTTCTTTGCGAGATTTCACAACACCGGCATTCTTCAATATCTGGATATGGTGAGAAACAGCGGCTCTGGATAATTTCATTCTGTCTGCAATATCTACAACCCGCCTTCCCCGACAATCTCCCAACACCTGTAGCAGAAGGTACTGCCGCGTCTCATCCCCGATTGCCGTAAGCATATTCTGACAGCTTTTAAACTGCTCCTTCATCATTTCTATATCAATATTGTTAAGTTCCAATACTATTCACTTTATCTTTGTATCTAAATACTCGAATGCTTCTGATTATAACACAGCAAACGCTCTTCGGATTGCCTGTAAAGAAAATCAAGACAGGTTTTTTGACTTTTCTCTTTTAGAGACTGTAAAATGTAACCTTGCAGAATTGATACAGATGTGCTATATTGAGGATGTAAAAAGGGAAACCGCAAGCGGCTTACCCCGAACAATGATTTACTACCCTAACGGGCAGCCGTCACATGTGCAAGATGTGGCGGCTATTTTCGTTTATCCTTGAAAATCTCATAACAAAGACTAACAAGGGCAACAATGAATATTAATTTCATCATAGATTGGTGCCAGGTATTCCGGCTTACGGAACATGATATCCGTGG
>OGZD01001481.1_pt1 | contig 18026 bp, 11 predicted proteins | sample 1576701 | NCBI WGS metagenome assembly OGZD01 (sample SAMEA3541487, study PRJEB24748) | human gut metagenome | biome: human gut; feature: human-associated habitat; material: faeces | place: China | collected 2012
CAACTCCAGTTTCCTGTAACTTTCCATCACATATCCACAGGATGCGATCCGGTCAAAGTCCTCTTTCGACATTTCCTCCCAGTTTTTGTGGATAATATTAACCGTATCCACACCCTTCATTTCACAATGAACTCTCCTGCTGCAGTGAACCTTCTCCAACGCCTGATTCACATGCTCAACCGTGCCCCGGATTTCCTCCGGCGATGCATCCTGGCTCTTGCTCATCACAATGCATCCCGCATCTGCCACCTCCGAAGCCAGAATGAAATCCGCCTCCTCTGACAGATCACGCTCCAGCTTCGAATCCACAATTGCGATCACGTTTCCGATCTCATACCAGCGGTTCAACGGCTCCTCATGAAGAATATCAAAGAACTCATCCACATCAAAAATCCCCGACGGCTCCACGATTACCCGGTCATAGCCGCACATACCCATAGCGATCAGCTTGGTCTTAAATCTCCTCCTGTGGCAGTCCTTATCACACCCACCCGAGATCATCTCCAACTCACAGTTGTCTCCCATCAGATCCTGAAGCAGCATCATATCCACATTCACAGCCCCGTAATCATTCTCCAGGATCCCAATATTATTACCGGCATCCATCAGATACTGCGCATACTTCCTAATAAACGTGGTCTTCCCTGAACCAAGGAAACCAGTGATCAAATCTACCTTTACCATTTGATGTCTCTCCTTTGCTGTATTATTTTACTGTTCTTATCTGTCAAATAAAACTTCTTCATTTATCATCCATGAACCACTGCGGTTATTCCCTTCTCTTACAAGAATCCCCCTCTGCTGCAACCTGCTCATAACACGTTTCACACTTCTTAACGATATCCCCATTTCTCTTTGAATCTGGCTTTGCGTCAGATATGGATTCTTCTTAACCCTGTCAAGAATTTCCGCTTCTTCCTGAGAAAGTATACCCGCTGATTTTTCAGAAAAAGAAAAACTTCTTCTGTCTGCCGCATACGGAATTGATGGCTCACAAACACGGTCTGCAGAAATGGTGCCAATGGTGCCACAACTGCTGTCACCATTGGCACCATTCCCATGATCCAGAGAATAGTTGTCATCCAACGGTACACTAATCTTAAACAGATTTCGAACCCCGGAACCAAGCTGCTCCAGGGATTCCCCTGCCTGACATCTTGTTATCAAATCATAGCATTATAAAACAGGAAATACAAGAGCCAGACTGCCTCAGGGAATACATTTAGGAGACAAAAAAGCACCCCGGAAATCTGCAAATCTGAAGTTTCCGGGATGCTCCTGTTTCACTTATTTTTTATGTCCTTTACTTATCTTTTCCGTCCTCTGCTTATCTATTCAGCCTTTCACTTATCTTTTCCGTCTTTTCAGATATACTGCTGCGCCTGCCAGTATTGCCGCTGTGGCAAACAATCCCAGGAACCATCCAACCGGTGTGGTATCTCCTGTCTTTACCGGTGAACTTCCGGATATGCCGCCGGAACTTGAACCCGGTGTGTCACTGCCAGGAGTAGTACTCGGAGCAGGTGTCGGTGTCGGAGTTGTTGAGATCACAGTATTGGTGATGGTGATAGTCTTCTCATCATCTTCCGGCTGGAACACAACATTGCCCTCGCCGCCTACCTCAAATCCAAAGGTACTCTTATCTACAGGATTGCCGTCCTCATCAGACTCATAAACACGGTAGGTATGAACCTTATCCAACTCCTCCTTATCCAGGATCTGGAAATTCACTGCCACACGGTCATTCTGTGTCAGCTCAGTAGTGATAACCGTAGTCTCCTCACCGGTATCCGAATCCACCTCCTTCACTGTAGCATAGAAAGTATCCTCTGTGGTAATCTGCTGGCCATCCTTTATTACATTCTTCTGGATCCACAGATTTCGCTCCAGATAGAAGCCATCCGGCAGATCCGTATATACATTATCTACCACTGCTGCCTGATCCTTGTAGGCATTGGTGAAATTCAGAGCCGTGCCATCTGTACCGTTGACAGCAATAAAGCAGCTTACCTCCTTGCCATTCTCATCCTGAAAAGCATCTCCCACCGGTATGGGGTTTCCCTCTGCATCCGTCTCGCGGATATAATAGGTGCCCTCAGGCAGGTCTGTGAAATCCACGGTACCACTGCTCTGTCCCTGGATGCGGATTGCCTTTACCTCACCATAAGGAACTGTAGCCGCCTCATCCTGGAAAAGTCTTACATAGTAAGTAGCATCCGGTGCACTGATAGGCTTTTCGTTCAGGTCCTTATCCAGTGTGCACAGCTTCTTGGTCACTGTCAGTCTGCTTTTTTCCAGCTTGCGGTCTGCCTTTGGAAAAGCCTTCACATCATATTCCAGGGTCTTGCCATCTGCACTGTAGGGTACAGAGAGAAGCATGGCGGAAACTGTACAGATCTCTGTCCCACCGGTCTGTACCAGGAGATATACTCCCTTTGGCAGAGCCTGAAAACTCACCTGGCCATTGGCGTCTGTGGATGCCGTATAGGAAACCACCCCCGCCGAAGCCACAGCCTGGGATAAAGCTGCTGCAGCCTTCTGGGAATCTGCTGCTGTCCTTAGATTATTCAGATCTACACCTGTGGCTGACAGACTGGGAGACAGATGGAACTGCACAACCGGCTGAGTATCCATGGTTCCTCCCTGGTACAAAGCCATCGGCACCTGCGCCATAGGAACCTGTTTGCCATTCTCTGTCACAGCGAGAGTCATTGTCAGATTTCCGCTTGCAGGCTCAGAATCCGCTGCCCCAGCCTGGACAGCCAGCCCCATAAGGAGCATACACATTACCCCAAGAGCAATGAAAACTCTCAGCCCTCTTCCCTTTTTCACCTTTTTCTCCATATACCATCAGCCTCCGTTATCTCTGTTGATTTCTATGCTTTCTGCGGCGTCTCGCCGCGAAAATTATGATAAACAATACCACTACACCGGCCGCAGCCCCTGCGATCACCGGCCTGATATCTGTCTTTGACTTCGATACTTCCTTCTGCTCCTGCACCTTGGTCTCCACATATTTTACCCGGTGTCCCCTTACCAGCAGACGGTGGGTATTGATCCCATAGGGAGTACAGGTTACCAGGGTACACAGATCCTTGCCCTCCTGGATCTCCAGGTCGGACATTTCCTCAGGCAGGACCACCTTTATCTGATCCACCTCATAGGCCAGCTTATGACCCAGGATATTCAGGATAAAGGTATCTCCCTCCTCCATCTGGTCCAGATCCGTAAAAAGCCTGGCACTAGGCAGCCCCCTGTGCCCGGAAAGCACACAGTGCGAGCTCTTGCCCCCTACAGGGAGAGAACTTCCCTCCAGATGACCGATGGCAATCTGAAGAGCCCCCTCATCTGTCCCATGATAAATAGGAAGGGAACAGTCAATCTTCGGAACTTCTATATAACCCATAATACCGGTACCGGACACATCCAGAAGACTTTCATACTTTTTCTTATCCTTTTTGGACAGTTTCCAGTGATCGGCTTTCTTCAAAAGCTCTTTGTTGTATTTCCTGGCAGCCTTCAGCATTTCCTTATTGCTGGAATCATCCAGCTTCTCCACCTGCTCCGTATAGGTGGCAATGGCCCGGGACTGATGGGCCTGATTCCACAGATTACTCACTGTAGGATACAGTAGAAAGGAAAGCCCGGCCACAAACACAACCACAATCAAAAGCGTCATCAGACGCGACATCCACTTTTTCTTCATTTCCTCTATCTCTTCCTGTGTCTGCTGCCAAATGCCACATAAATCAGCAAAAGCACCAGCACAGGAACTGCAATACAAATAGCTACAATTCTATTATCCACCTGCATGGCATCTGCAGTGACGCGGACAGCCTCTGCCTCCTCCTGGTTGGCAACTCTGTGGCCTCTCACCAGCAGGCGGTGGGTATTGATTCCATAGGGAGTACAGGTTACCAGAGTGCACAAGTCCTTGCCCTCCTCAATTTTCAGATCGTCCACCTCATCGGGCAGGACAATACGGATCTGGTCAACCTCATAGGTAAGGGTCTGATCCAGAGTACGGATCATAAAGATATCCCCCTCCTCCAGCTTATCCAGGTTGGAAAAAAGCTTGGCACTGGGCAGTCCTCTGTGTCCGGAGAGAACACAGTGGGTATTCAGCCCGCCTACAGGCAGGGAGCTTCCCTCAATATGACCCACAGCAATCTGCAGCACACCTTCATCTGTACCATGATAAATAGGCAGGGAGCATTTGATCTTGGGAATCTCGATATAACTCATAATCTCGGTGCCGGATACATCCAGCAATTCATTGTACTCCTCTTTCTCCTCATCCTTCAGGCCCAGACCATGTCCGGACTGAAACAGCTTCTGGTTATAGCTGACCGCCGCATCCCACAGCTTCTCGTAATCCTGTTCATCCATGTTCTCCACCGAGTCCGCATAGGTAGCAATGGCCTGGGACTGGTGCAGGGAATTCCAGTAATCACTGACTGTCGGATATAACAGCACGGAGACACCCACGAAAAAAACAATAATTAATGCAATTGTGGAAAAATCTTTTTTCTTCATGTGTATCTCCCTGTTGTCATAATATTATCTCCGAAGGAACAGGAAACACTTCCTGCTCCCCCGGAGGGTGTTACATCTTAATGTTTAACTCTCTTTTCAAGAATGCCAACGACATTCCCCAAAATAGGTTTCTTATTTATCTGCATTCATACGTTTCTTAGTAACAAGCAGAACACCAGCACCAAGAACAAGAACTACACCAACGATGTAGAAGATTGTGGTACCGATACCACCGGTTTCTGGAAGGATGGAACCGGATTTGTTCACAATCTGTCCGATAACAGCTCCATCATTTTCACCCTCAACACTTCCAGTAAATATATCACCTCCCAGAAGATTTCTAAGCTGCGGATTATCGGCCAAAATATCATGTTCTGCAGTTACAGTGAATTCAATAGGAGCCATCGTATTATAACCCTTTGGAGTTACGACTTCGACAATCTTATAGTCGCCATCATCGATTCCTTTAAATTCAAACTTTGTCATATCTTTCTGATCGTCTGTCTGTTCATATGTGCCGTCTGCATTCTTAGAGGCTCCGATAATACCTACAGAATTATAGTTATTCGGGGCAGTCTTAGATGAATCTTTCTTCAAAAGTTCGAAAGCAGCACCTTTAAGAGGAGTTTTCTTCTCATCTACTTTATTAGCAACTACTTTATAGGTAAATACAATATTTTTATCATCGGGTGTTTTACCAAGCGAACCACCTTCACCTGTGTTATTTGGGTTATTGCTATATTCAAGATACGATGTATTTGGGTTACCTTTACTACCAATATTAGCATCATCACCAAGAATTGCATAATAATTTACATAAACCTTTGTACCAGTCACTCCACCAAGTATTTTAACATCATTAATTGTAACTGTAAAACTCTTACTGTCCGTACTCTTCTCCAATATATAGTCGTTGGTATCTAATTTTTTTTCACCCACGAAAACGGTAAGAGCATGACTTGAATCATCGCCCTCTGCGACTGGATCAAGTGTTAAATTTTCCATTGTATCGTAAAACACTAACTTGTAAGTATCATAGTTTGTTAAATCACCCAATGTAGCTGTAAGCTGATATGGAATATGATCCCCAATATCATAATCTGCAGAATCCTGCCACTCTGTCAAGCCACCTACAGAATCATTGACATCTTTCACTTTTTTAATCAAAGTTGTTTTACTTGTTTTATTTTCAACTGTTACATCGCCCGCTGCATTAACCTTCAACAGAGAAAGGTTCAGTGCATCATCTACTCCACCAGACACGACCGTGGTATCTTTAATTAAATAATATCCAGCTTCAGGTAATGTAGCTACTCCTTCTGTTTTACCAGTTGTTTTAGTACTTGTTAAATAATTAGCAACCAGTTTTGCAAACTTATTTGCTTCTTCCGACTTATTTTGAAATCCTGCCACAACCTTAACAACATCGGCAGCAACCTCACAATTAGAAAAATCCGCAAATTTTCCAGTACCATTCAACTCCTTTAAAGCCTTTAATAACCTAACAGAATCTACGCCCTCTCCCCAAGTAATATTAGAAAGTTTCTTTCCATCTAAATCGCCTTTAAAAATCTGGTAAGCCTCAAAAGTATGTTTACTAAGATCCACATTATTTGTAGGTGCTATAACCGTAGAAGTTGTTGTATTAGTGTCATCTGCAAATGCTGGCATACTCATAGCTGGCACCATAGCCATTGCCAATACCATTGGTAATATTTTCTTAGAAAATTTCATAACTTTCCCTCTCTTTTCTTCTTATTAAATATTTTTCTTGTTCCCGGCGAAGCAGATGTTTGTATCTGCTTCGCCGTTTATTTTAATCGAACTGCTGCCTTGTCTCCTGTTCGATTAAATTTATTTGCTGAATACGTCTCGGCGCATCTTTTTCGCCGGATTGGAGAGGCTTAATTTCTCCTCCCTTCTCTGCGTTTCCGCCTCATCACGTATCCACACATCAATGAACCTGCCATTAAGACCAGACCCATTGCTGTAAACCTGTTGGTTCCGATTCCTCCGGTTTCGGGGAGGATGTAGGATTTTTCTCGTTCTTTATTTGTAATTACTATTTCGCTTTTACCTACTTCCACTCCATCATTATTTGTATAACTTACATCATAACCATCTGAACCAGAAACTTCCTGTACTGTATAATCCCATTTTTCACCATCATCAGAATTTGCTTCCACATTATTCCATGTATATGACCAGTTATTTGTTGAAGATAAACTTACTTCAGCGCCTACTTTCTCTCGCGAACTCCAGATTTTATCTTTCTGGTAGGTCACCACAGGTATTCCTGACGATGCTCCCACATAATAGCTACATTCAATATTCAGTTCGTCAGTAACTTTATCACCAGGAATCGTTATAACAGGATAACCTCTATCAGCATTATCTTTGATATCTATCGCGCATCCCTCTGGAATTTTCCATAAGCCTAACTCACTAGAATTCCATTCCTGAGGCCACAATATTTTTATACCTGTATCTCTTTTTACATAAATGGTATCTGTATACTTCAAATTATTGTCATGACTTGAAAAATATTTAATTGTCACCTTATGAGCATTGGAACTATTGACCATTTTAGATCGATACAATTGTACCTTGATTGTAGTTCCATCCGTTTTATTAACAATAGTACCATCTTGATTCTGCCAAACCTTTCGTACGCTGACACCGGCAAACTTATTTGAAACCGTCATGTTTACTGCTTTTCCATCATCATAATAATATACGTTTTCATTAATTCCGTTTAAAGGCGCAGCAGATGTAAAATCATTCTCTTTTTTGTCTCTTAGGAATACAAAATAATATGGTTTATTACTTATCTGATATCCGATGGGAGCCTCTGTCTCGGTTAGTCTATATACTGTATTTGTCTGCAATAATGTATCATCAAGTATACCTGACATACCCGTATCAGTATCAAACTTCAAATATCCATCTGCCCCTGTTGTATAAACTGTCATTCCATTTTCTGTAGATTTAGATGCCTGACAACCAGTGTTTATAGTAATATCTGCATTTTCCCAGTTCTGGGATGTGTCATCATATGCTTCCAATGTAAACTTCGCACCTGACAACCTGATTGAATAATCATCCTCATCTACTTTATAGATTGTCACATTACCCTGATCTACACTGGCAGAGGCTGAATTTTTCTGCACCTCTGTTGATGTAGATACTGAATATCCGCCCTCGAGATTGGCACTGTTTTTAACCTTAATAGTATTGTCAGCAATTGTTCCCCTGTCAAAGGTATATGTATATACCAATACACAAGCCAACTCGTCAGGAACCGTTACTGTCAGTACAGGAGTATTCGGATTACTGTCATCATACTTTACTTTGTATTTGGATCGATCCAGCAAATTCCCTAAGTGCCCTTCAACCGAATGATCATATGTGTATAACTTCAGACTATCCAACTCCAGATAAGCCTTTATACCATCTTTTTCAAATGTCAGTTTATCTACAAGCTCAACTTCATCTTTTCCCGGTATCAGATCTTTGGCTGTCGGATTGATAATAACGCTATAATCCACAATATCCGAATACACTGTTTTTCCGTCTTTATTCGTAGATGTTCTCTGCGTTCCCTTTTTCTCAACTTTCTCTGCCTCGTCCTTCTCCACCAAAGTACTCGTACTGGTAGTTACATCTCCCCATGAAACAGAGTTTCCATATACCTTTTTTACAGTACCAGGAGTATTCCATGCAGAGTCATCTGAAATCTTCACTCTGTAGGTAATCAGAAAGCCATCATGATTTTTATTGGCGTTACATTTATATCCTGGTTTTATCTCTATTTTCAGCTTTTGTTTTCCCTCAGAATCAGAGCTGATACTGACAATTGGTTTCTCTTCTCCTGATAAATCGTAAATATGATTACCATCCCAACATGTGTATCTTGAATTCCATGCATCAAAATAAAATTTTGTGTCAACGGAATCCACATCGTAGGACATACTCTTATCAGAAAGCTCGTCATTTATAACTATGTCACCATTTTTATCATTAGCTGGACGTACAAATAGACGATAGTATAAATATCCATTTATATCATCATAATTTACTGCAAAGCTTGTTCCTCCGTAGGTTATATTTCCATAACTGTCCTTGACACCAACCTGTTTTACCAGCTTTGATGGTTTTTTATAACTATGACTGTCCTCGCTTTCCTTTCCGGCATATTCCCCCTTATTGCGGAATGTCCATTCCCCTCCCTCAGACATTTGGCTGTAATCTATATGTGTATAGTACTTCATGCTGACAGAAGTTGCATCAACCTTATCCGCTGAGTTCTTCGATGATATCTTAACAGTAAAATATTTTACCTTTTGTGTTGAATCATTAGATGATATCTCATTTCCATCTTTTTCAGTATAAAATGCAAATGTTACATTGTATTTAGACTGAATATCTGCCCACCTATATTCTGCTCCTGCCTTGGTTTTGAGTAACAATTCTTTTTCCAGCTCTGTCTTCAACTCACTTGCAATACCATAATGTGTATTAGTAGCACTAACTTCGTTACCCTGCTTATCAGTTGTCGACAAAATTGTATCTGAATATGTAATCTCATTACCTACGTCTTCAGGAAGAGACAGTTCACTATACCATTGATACTTCGTACCAGTCCCATCGCTTATATCAGCAGACCATTTTTTTGTTATACCTGACTGACGTGGCGAAACAGAAACAGTACCTGAAGCTGTATATGTTTTTCCATCCTTTCCAATCTCAGCAGTATTACTTACCGCCTGTGTCTGTCCTGCTCCTACCGTAGGTGCCGTTGTGGTATAAGTAATCGTATATTTCTGCTTTCCGGCATCCGACGGAAAAGTAGCTGTTATAGTTCTGGTTTCACTATTATACTGTGGATTAATATTACATACCGGAGTGACAGAAATATCTGATATTCCGTTCGAAAGCGTCACTCCCTCAGGTAAAATGTCCTTAAAAGAATAACCTGCCATATCTGCCACTGCATCTTTATTCAATGTTACCGTCCATGTAATCTTATTTATGTTCTGATCATAATATCCTGTCTTCTCAATCATTACACCTGGAATTGTAACAGTCTTGCTATCCCAGGATGATTTATTTCCAGTCGTTTGGGCACCAGCACTGTTGGAAATACTTCCTCCACCTTTCTGCGAATTTTCTGTCACATCAGCTGTATAACTGACAATATATTTCTCACCGCTTCCTAAAGGTTCAAGGTCACTATACGTAAATTTAGTATCTTCGTCTGTAAATACAGGTGACATATTAACATCTGTTTTCTGTCCATTAGCATCTATTTTTACAATCTTAAACGAATTTTTCCTGTAGCTTCCAACCGCTGTATTGTTATAACGATTAAAACTGTCTTCAATTTTAATTAAATCACTTCCTGTTCCAGCCTCACTTGAAACTGTAATCGTATAATCTATTGATTTATAGTCTGCACTCAGCTTAGCTTCCTTCTTAGTTGTCAGATCATATTGCGATTTATCCTTCTCAATGATAATTTCCTTATCAGATCCCGGGAATACAATCTTCTCTTCATTCTGATTTCCAAGACGATTGGCAGTTCCCTCGAACTGGAACTTACCTGTGAAACTTTCATTAGGATTGAATTTACTCTGATCAAGAGTAATCACAACTTCTCCACTTTTTTCTATCGTATATGAACCAACTTCAACACCTTTCTGAGTAACAGGTCCGCTTAACGACTCTGAAAGTGCAATATTGGCAGGTAACTGATAAATAAGTTCATATTTTCCGTCTGGCAGACCACCATTTACAGAGTAGCTGATATCTACCAGAACCTTGTCCCCATCCTTCAATGTATCAGTACCTGATAAATCCGACCAATTTCCATTAGAAAGCTTCTTCAAGTTGATATTCGTAATATAATCATCCAATTTTACACTTGTGCTACTATCCGCATTGGCAGCCAGAACAAATGACTCATTCGATTGCACTGTCAGTTCATCTTCTTCGATATCATCAAACATAATTGGTTCTGCAGATAATTTTTCATCTGTATTTTGTACTGCGATATCCTGTTCAACAATACACCAGTTTATTTTTTCTTCTTTTATTATATCTGAATCCTGATCCGGTGTTTCTGTCGGAATCGGAGTTGGAATTGGTGTTACTTCTATATTATTAGCAGTATCATCCTTCTTGGCATCGTCTTTCTGAGTTTTATTCTCATCCGTCTTATCATCTGCAGTATCATCCGCTTTGTTCTCCGGCTCCTGTGTCGGTTCTGCTTCCGGGGTTACTTCCGGTGCCGGGGTTTCCTGTGGTTCTTCGGTTACTTCCGGGGCTGGAGTTGTTTCTGTTGTTTCTTCCCCATGATTGCCATCTGCCAGTGCCGGATTCTCCGGGATGGAGACGTAGCCTTTGATATTATCGCTTCCTATATTATAGGTGTTGTTTCTGACTGCTTTGTCGGCGTCGCCTACGATGGCGGTCAGGGTGCTGTCGTCAGCGGAGGTTACGATTCCGGCGTGGTCGGCGCTGCTGTCTAGGTCTGTATCCAGCAGGAGCAGGTCACCGGTCTTTGGTGTGTAGCCATCCGGATTTGTGTAATTCCATGCGCTGCAGTCACTGTTTTGTGGAACTGCGCTTGTGGGTACTCCTGCGTAACTCAGACAGAAGTCTGCGAACTGGGCGGACCAGTTGTCCCGGTATGGGTCGTTTGTCCATGCACCGTAGCGGGGGTAGCCGTGGATGGTCTGTCCGTCCTCTGCCACTGCGTAGTTGGCTGTGCTCTCTGTGTATCCGGTCTGGGTCTGGGCGATGGCTACCAGGTCCGCCCCCCAGTTACCTGTAAGTGTCACACTGCTTACTGTGTTCTGCCATACATCTCCATTCTCTACGTCTGCATCAGGATTGGAGTAGCAGGCAAGGGTATGGGTGTGTTCCTCTTTGCCGCAAATCAGCTCTTTTTTATAGCATTCTGCTGTGTGGCGGTGGCCATCGTTTTCCTGTTGTCCACAGATCAGCTCTTTCTGTTTCTCATTACATTCTGCTGTGTGGTAGTGAGCACCTTCGCCCTCCTCCATACCGCAGGTAAGCTTTTTCTCTGTGGTATAGCAACCTTCAAACTCACTATGTACATGGCCCTCTTCTGTATTTGTGCAAGTCAGAACCTGTTCTTCTGTATAACAGGCATCTGTGTGCTGATGTCCATCGGATTCCGGAGTCTGACAGACCAGAGCGTCTACTTCCCTGTAACAGTCATCCGTATGATGGTGGGCTCCCTCTCCCTCCTCCTTGCCGCAGATCAGCTTCTCCTCATAGCAGTCCTCTGTGTGGGTATGCTCCTCCTTACCGCAGTAGGTGTCCGCCTCGGCGGTCAGTGCCGGGAGGATCAATGCATAGACAGTACAAAAAACCACCAGACAGGCAAGAATACTTACTGTCTTCTGCCAGCGTTTACGCCTGCGATTCTGTAATTTATGCTTTGCCGCTTCCCGCAACAATAATTTTTTCATATTGACATCTCTCCTTATCCCCGGCGCTGATTATTTCACAGTGCCAAATGATTTCAAAGGCCAAAGCCTGAATACGATTTTCCCTACGATCTGCTCCTCTGCCACGCAGCCTACGGAAGTGTTACGGCTGTCTATGGAAGTGGATCTGTGGTCTCCCATAACGAAGTATCTGCCGTCCGGCACCTGATATGGAAGCTTGATGTTGCAGTCACCCAGGGCTTTCTCTGTCAGATAGGGCTCATCCAGAAGTTCGCCATCCACGGTGACATTTCCCTTCTTATCTATATCTACCCAGCTTCCGGGACCTGCGATCATTCGCTTTACCAATATCTTGTTATTGTAGTAAAAGGCGATCACATCTCCCTGGGTGAAATCGGCTCCTTTTACGGAAACTACGATCTGTCCCTCCTGGATAGTGGGGTACATGGAACTGCCGTAGATCTGAAGTACCGGGAGCAGGAGTACGGCGATCAGGACTGCCGTTGCTGCCACGGTAATCAGGGTTCCAAGAGTGTTTCTCAGTACCCGGTGGTATCTGTGTCTGTATTTTGTTCTGTTTAATTCCGCCTCCAGCTGGGTTACTGTAGGCATGGATGTGATTTCTTTGCTGGTCTTTTTCCTCATTCCTGAATGCCTTCATTCTCCTGACTGTCTGTGGGTTTTGTATCTGTATGGCCGGGGGCCTGCTGCCGGATGTTCTCCAGGTACTGGTCTGCGGCTGCCTGTGCTGCCTCAAATACCCGGTTGATCCGAAGTGCGGCTTCTGCGATGGATCCGGCTTCCTCTGTCATGATCCTTCGTTCCTCCAGCTGCTGTCTGGCTTCTGCCAGCTCCTGCTGCAGGCGCTCTACTTCTTTGCTCTGTTCCAGAAGCATTTCCAGTAAATCGGTACGGCTCAGACGCCTTAATTCTTTGTCAGTCATACTTATGCTCCTTATTTCTGATACAGCAATCTGCTGTGTTTTTGACAAATAAAAAAGCTGCAATCATTCTCTATCGTTAGTGAATAATTGCAGCCGAACTATCTCTCTGTAACTCTTATGTGGTCAATGCCGGGGGATGTATCCTGTGGGTATCGCTCCTCCCTGCCTGCCGTTCAAGAGACTCCTAGCTTTGCGTCCCTGGCTTGCACCAGGTTTGCTTTTTTTCTGTATTTGTATTTAGTATGATAATACGCTAAAAACGATTTGTCAATATTATCAGAATATTTTGGTTCAGGTTCATGCAAAGTCGAAATTGTTTCGTTTGAAATCCTTATTTTTTGTGAAATATTACAATGAAGGTCATGCTATATTTTATGCGGATGGTTGTAGATTATGACATAATATTGGTATCTATCTATTGTATCTTTCCATTTTTTATTATCTCTTCCATATAAATTTTTAAATATCATTGGCATACAAAAAGAGCCCCCTGACCAGACAGGCATTGCCTTCACAGTCAGGGGGTTTTGTAATTTTGCCGATGCTTTATGACAGCTCCAGCTTACCTGTATATAATTGATAGTAGGTGCCGTGCTGGCGGATCAGGTCTTCGTGGTCGCCGCGCTCTATGATCTTGCCGTGATCCAGTACAATGATGGCATTGCTGTTGCGGATGGTGGAAAGTCTGTGGGCAATGACAAATACAGTTCTGCCCTTCATCAAGTTATCCATTCCCTTCTGTACGATGCTCTCTGTACGGGTATCGATACTGGAGGTTGCTTCATCCAGGATCAGTACCGGCGGGTTGGCTACTGCTGCTCTGGCAATGGACAGAAGCTGTCTCTGTCCCTGGGACAGTTCTTCGCCGTCTCCGCTTAACATGGTATCATAGCCCTTGGGAAGCATTTTGATGAACTGGTCTGCGTGAGCCAGTCTTGCTGCCTCATATACTTCCTCATCTGTGGCATCCAGTTTTCCGTAGCGGATATTTTCCCGGATGGTTCCTGTGAACAGGTGGGTATCCTGAAGTACGATTCCCAGTGAATGTCTCAGGTCATCTTTCTTGATCTTGGTAATATTGATTCCGTCATAGCGGATCTTACCCTCCTGAATATCGTAGAAACGGTTGATCAGGTTGGTGATGGTTGTTTTTCCTGCACCTGTGGAGCCTACGAAGGCAAGCTTCTGGCCAGGCTTTGCAAAGAGACTGATATCCTGAAGGATTACTTTATCCGGGTTATAGCCAAAGGTTACATCCTCGAAGCGGACATCTCCGGTAAGTTCTGTATAGGTTACAGAGCCGTCAGCGGAATGTGGATGCTTCCATGCCCACATGCCGGTTCTTTCTTTGCATTCTGTAATGTTGCCCTGAGCATCTTTTTTCGCATTAACAAGCTCTACATAACCTTCATCTTCTTCCGGTTTCTCATCGATCAGGTTGAAGATTCGCTCTGCACCTGCCAGCGCCATGACAATGGCATTGAACTGCTGTGCCACCTGCATGAATGGCTGGGTAAAGCTCTTTGTGAACTGCAGATAGGAAGCCATAACACCCAGAGTGATGCCGCCCACTCCTGCTACAGAGAGAAGTCCTCCCAGAACTGCTGTGAGCACGAACTGCAGGTTACCGATATTTCCGATGACAGGACCCATCATGTTGGCATATTTGTTGGCACTGGCTGAGCTTTCAAAGAGAGCTTCATTCAGACGGTCAAATTCCTGTTCGGATTTTGCTTCATGGTTGAAAACTTTAACTACCCTCTGACCGTTCATGCGCTCTTCCACAAATCCGGTCACATCTGCCAGAGATACCTGCTGTTTGATGAAATATTTACCACTGTTTGCCCCGATCTTGCCGGTGACTGCCAGCATAATAAAGATAACAGCCACAGCCAGGATGGTCAGCAGTGGACTAAGCACCAGCATGGAGATAAAGGTTACGATAATGGTGAACAGTGCCATCAGTCCCTGAGGGATTGCCTGGCTGATCATCTGTCTCAGTGTATCTGTATCATTGGTGTAGAGACTCATGATGGAGCCATTGGTATTCTGGTCGAAGTAACGGATAGGCAGAGTCTGCATGTGTTCAAACATATCGTCACGGATACGCTTGAGCACGCCCTGTCCGATGAATACCATCATTCTGCTGTAAATAAAGGTTGCGATTACACCTACTGCGAAGATGCAGCCCAGAACTGCCATAGCCTTGTACAGCTCTGCATAATTGGGGTCTGTCTGTCCGATCAGCGGGATAATATAATCATCCAGCAGATATTTCAGGGACAGGGATACGGAAATGCTGGCTACTGCACTGAGAAAAATACAGACAAATACCAGTATCAGCCGCAGCTTATAGGTTTCGGTTATATATTTCAGAAGTCTTTTGGCAGTTTTGATGGTGTTCTGGTCTACTTTTTTCTTCTTATTCATCTTCTCCGCCTCCTTTGACCTGTGATTCATATACTTCTCTGTAAATCTCATTTGTTTTCAGTAATTCTTCGGAGGTCCCTACTCCTACGATCTTACCGTCATCCAGTACAATGATCTGATCTGCATCTTCAATAGAAGAAACTCGCTGTGCAATGATCAGCTTGGTGGTATCCGGGATTTCCTCGCGGAAAGCCTTACGGATCAGAGCATCTGTCCTGGTATCTACCGCACTGGTGGAATCATCCAGGATCAAGATCTTTGGCTTCTTCAGCAGGGCTCTGGCAATACACAAACGCTGCTTCTGTCCACCGGATACATTGTTTCCGCCCTGTACGATCATAGTGTTGTAGCCATCCGGAAATTCATTGACGAATCCGTCTGCCTGTGCCAGACGGCAGACTCTCTGAACCTCCTGGTCACTGGCATGCTCATCACCCCAGCGGATATTTTCATAAATGCTGCCTGAGAAAAGCACGTTCTTCTGGAGAACCATGGATACCTGATCGCGGAGAGCTTCCAGATTGTACTTGCGCACATCAACGCCTCCTACCTTTACACTTCCCCCTGTAACATCATAAAGTCTGGGAATCATCTGCACCAGGGTAGACTTGGCGCTTCCGGTGCCACCGATGATTCCTACGGTCTGGCCGGATTTAATATGAAGGTTAATATCCTTCAGGGAAAGGTTGCCACCTTCTCCTCCGTAGCTGAAGTCCACATGTTCGAAGTCTATGGAGCCGTCTGCCACAGTTTTCACTGCATCAGCCTGATCCTGCATTTCCGGAACCTCATCCAGTACTCCTACGATTCGGTCTGTGGATGCCTCAGCGATCATGATCATAACAAATACGAAAGTTACCATCATCAGGGAGCCGATAATCTGCAGGGCATAGACGATCACACTGGTAAGCTCTCCTACTTCCATGGTGCCGCCTACGATGGATCTGCCACCGATGGCTACCAGGATCAGTACGACTGTATACATGGTAAACTGCATAACCGGGGAGTTCCATGCCACAATTTTCTCTGCTTTGGTGAAAAGATCATAGACATATCTGGAAATCCCATGGAATTTCTCGATCTCATAGTCCTCACGGACGAAAGCCTTTACCACGCGGGAGGCGTTTACATTTTCCTGTACGGAATTGTTCAGCACATCGTACTCGTCAAATACCTTGATGAAATGAGGGTGGGCTGCTTTTGCAATAAAAAGCAGGGTGCCTCCCAGGAATGGTATGGCAATGAGGAACAGGATTGATGCCGGTTTGCTGATGGTCAGTGTCATGATCCAGGACAGAATGATCATAAACGGTGCCCTGGCCAGCAGACGGATACTCATCATATATGCCTGCTGCACATTGGTAATGTCTGTAGTCATTCGTGTAACCAGTCCTGAGGTGGAAAAATGGTCGATATTTTTGAAGGAAAAATCCTGTACCTTGTAGAAAATATCATGTCTCAGGTTTTTGGCATAGCCTGCTGCTGCGTAAGCTGCCATATTTCCGGCCTGTACGCCGAAAAACAATGCAAGCATTGCCATCACAACCAGAATAATTCCTCTCTGTATGATGTAGCTCAGATTACCCTGGGCGATACCGATGTCAATGATCTTGGCCATCTCCAGGGGGATCAGAACTTCCATCAGAACCTCCAGGATTACCAGAAGCGGTGCCAGAATGGACTGCTTTTTGTACTCCCGGACGGAACGTAAAAGTTTTTTGTTCATCTTTATTGATGTCCTCCTTGTATTTTATTTTTTGTAATTACTATCTTTTTTGTTGCACATTTTCTTTCTGTTTTCGCACATCTGCCACAGAACCTGTTTGCACAGCTCCACATCCTCTTTCGGGATGCCCCGGATCATTGCTGCTTCGTCCTCTTCAATGCTGTGAAGGATGGGCTGGCGCAGGGACTCTGCCTTTTCTGTGGGAAGGATCCGTTTCAGACGGGCATCCTGCTTCGCACATTCTCTATAAATGTATCCGTTTTTCTCCATTAGCTGCAGGATTCCTGTTACTGTGGGTTTCCTGATCTGGAATTCCTCTTCGATATCTTTCTGATAAATATCTCTGTGTATGGTTTCCAGAAGGATAAATTTCAACACATGTTTCTGCATAAGTGTCAGATCATCATTCTCTATCATTTCCGCTGGATTGTGACGTCTCATGGAATGGGATAAAATACGGATCAGACGGCCTACGTGCATATTGTTCAGTTTCTGCCTGGTTTCCTCGTCTATTACGTTCACCTCCCGGATTTTGCCATATAGTTAGGATGCTATCTGTTAGTTTCCTAACCATTATAGGGAATTGCTTTTTTATTGTCAATACATATTTTTTAGCCGAATCAGGTAAGTCCCCTGTGGAGGTTGCGAATATCCGCTTGACTCCATTCTTAGCCTGATATACAGGATCTTCAGCTTACGCCAGATATATCTGTCCATAAATAACAGTAACTTGCAAGGCCTTCCAGAATATGTTAAGATATTTTCGTCAAATAAAGCGGTAAAGAATATTTACAAATAAAGATGTTTTTCACAAAGGAGGATTCTATCATGTATATCACTTGTCTTGATGTAGAGGGCGTTCTGGTGCCTGAGATCTGGATTGCATTTGCAGAGTCCAGCGGCATCCCGGAG
>OGZD01001489.1_pt1 | contig 17935 bp, 14 predicted proteins | sample 1576701 | NCBI WGS metagenome assembly OGZD01 (sample SAMEA3541487, study PRJEB24748) | human gut metagenome | biome: human gut; feature: human-associated habitat; material: faeces | place: China | collected 2012
CAGATCCTGACGATCACCAATCAGGATGAGAGAGATCATCTGAGCGCGTACGTTCCTATTGAGCAGATCGGAACCAGGACAGTAAGCTGTGCTTATGTAAAGCCAACCACATCCGGCGGAATTAAAGTCCGTACAGCAAACCTGAACTGGGTAACCTGTAATATGATCGCTACATCTCTTTCTACTTCCGGTGTAAAGAACTGCGAAGTTGTTGCAGCATGTCCTTTTGAGGTTTCCGGTACAGGTGCACTGACTGGAATCCAGATGGCTTATGAGACTGCTACAGGCGAGCAGCTGGACAGCACCAAGAAGGAACTGGCAACAGAGGAAATGGTAGTGACAGGAAATCTGGCTGATGAAGTGGGAAAGAATGATGCAACTACTGTTATGAACAATTCCAAGATGCAGGTCATTCAGAACAATGTACAGAATGCAGATGATATCTATAATATTGTAGTGAATGTGGCTCAGCAGAATAATGTAACTCTGGATTCTGATCAGATCAACAAGATCGTAGAGCTTTTGAAGCAGATCGCACAGCAGGATTATGATTATGATGATGTAAAAGCAACTCTGGAACAGGTGGATCAGAATACTTCCGGAAACAGTGATGAGATCGGTGAAGTGGACGAAGAGGAAGATGATACTGTAAATGCAGGGGATTCCGCAGATGGAGATGACATTCTGGGAAGTGTAGATAACAGTGTGCTTGGAGGAGATGTACTGGAGAGCTCCACAGAGGATACCACTCTGGAACAGGAAACAGGTATGAACACAGGCAGCGCAGATAGTCAGAACGAAGATTCCTCTGATACAGAAGATATGGATAATGAGGACTGGGATGGCAGTGAGGATACAGACGGATCCCTTGATGGCAGTGAAACTGCAGATACAGCAGATGAACTGGATACCTCTTCTCTGACAGAGGATCAGAAAACATTATTTAATCAGGCAGAGACTTTCTGTAAGGGTGAGTACGAGGGAGATGCAGCTTCACTTCAGACTGCTATGGGTGATGATACTGCCGTTTCCACAGTTGTGCTGGATGCAGAAAACGGAGCAACTCTTTCTAAGGATGTAGAGAAAGCATATCTGGATGTACTGAAACAGGGAACTGAGTCCTATCATGAAGACGGTACAGAAATCTATATGACTCCTGAGCTGAATATGATCGATAAAGCACTGAAAGATATTTTCGGATTGAGCGAAGGAGTACAGGCAGCTCCTGAGCTTAGCGAACTTACAGATGAAGACAGACAGACTCTGTATGATGATACCATGAAATTCTTCCAGAAGCTGTATAATGAGACAGTACAGACCAGTGGAGAGGCGGCTGTGGAGAATGAAGATGGCACAGATGCTGCGGAAGAAGCAGAGGTTGAGGAATAAGTAAGGACTTATGGAGTTTCAGATCAGAAAAGCAGAGCCTGCAGATGTCCGGGGGATTATGCGGATCATGGAGCAGGCCGGAAAATGCCACATCCATCCGGAATGGTTTGTGGCAGATGATGAGGCTTATGTAAGAGCACATTTGGAGCAGAAGGGATTTATTGTAGTGGCAGAAGCTTCAGATGGAGAGATTGCAGGATTCTTTATTATCAAGTATCCGGATAAGGATGATAATCTGGGAACCTACCTGGGATTTGACGACAGACAGCTGTCTCAGGTGGCGGTGATGGATTCGGCAGCAGTGGACACTGCTTTCCGGGGAAATTGACTTCAGGGCAGGATGCTGGAAGCTGCAGAAAACCTGTTGGATCCGGACAGATTTGTATATCTGATGTGTACCGTTCATCCGGAGAATAGATTCAGCAGATATAATATGGAGAGTCATGGCTATCAGGTAAAAAAGATTGCCAGATGCTACGGTGGACTGGAACGCTGTATTCTTTTGAAGGAGCGCAGAAGATAAATAAGGGCAGTCAGTGGAATGGAAATTTCACTGGCTGGTTTTTACATTTTGGACGCGAACAAACAATGGGTAGAAAAAAATAAAGTTCTGTGTTAGAATGAATCGTAAAAGTGAAAGAAGAAAGAGTTTATTACGGATTGTTTATGAGCAACAGGAGGATAAAATATGGGTTTTGCAGTGGTAACCCTGAAAAAGGGGGAAGGCAGACTTCTGAAATCCGGAGGTATGTGGATTTTTGATAATGAGATAGATACAATTATGGGCAGCTTTGTAAATGGAGATACAGTGCTGGTTCATGATTTCGATGGATATCCCATGGGAAAGGGATTTATCAATACAAATTCCAAAATTGCGGTGCGTCTTTTTACCAGAGATGAGAGGCAGGAGATTGATGAGGAATTTCTTGAAAAACGTGTGAGGGATGCATGGGAATACCGTAAGAAGGTAGTGGATACAGGAAGCTGCAGACTTATTTTTGCAGAAGCAGATTTTCTGCCGGGAATTGTAGTGGATAAGTTTTCAGATGTGCTGGTGGTTCAGTCCCTGGCTCTGGGAATTGACCGTTATAAGGAGCAGATTGTTGAACTTTTGAAAAAAGTACTGGCTGAGGATGGTATCATAATCCGTGGAGTTTATGAGCGAAGCGATGTGAAGGTCCGCAGACAGGAAGGAATGGAACTGGTCAAGGGCTTTATCGGACCGGAATTTCCTACCCTGGTACAGATTGAAGAAAACGGCGTCAAATATGAAGTAGATGTAAAAGACGGTCAGAAAACAGGATTTTTCCTGGATCAGAAATATAACAGACTTGCCATCCAGAAGCTGTGTAAGGGCGCAAAAGTGCTGGATTGCTTTACCCATACCGGTTCCTTTGCATTGAATGCGGGAATTGCAGGCGCTGCCAGTGTGACAGGTGTGGATGCTTCCCAGCTGGCTGTAGATCAGGCTACGGCAAATGCGGCATTGAATGGGTTATCAGACAGGGTGAAATTTATCTGCGAGGATGTATTTGAGCTTCTTCCGGAGCTGGAGGAGAAGGGAGAGAAGTTTGATGTAGTGATCCTGGATCCGCCGGCCTTTACGAAATCCAGAAATTCTATAAAAAATGCAGTAAAGGGATACAGGGAGATTAATCTCCGGGCTATGAAGCTGGTGAAGGATGGAGGCTTTCTGGCAACCTGCTCCTGCTCCCATTTCATGGATTATGAATTGTTTACCAGAACTATCGGACAGGCTGCAAGAAATGTACATAAGAGACTGCGCCAGGTAGAGTACAGGACTCAGGCACCGGATCATCCCATCCTGTGGTCTGCAGATGAATCTTATTATTTGAAATTTTATATCTTCCAGGTTTGCAATGACAGATGAAAGAGAGGAAAAATAAATGAGCTTTAGAGAAGTGAAACCAGAGGAACTGACAATGAATCCATTTACCAAGATTGGTAAGGAATGGCTGCTGATCACAGCAGGAAATGAGGAAAAATGCAATACAATGACAGCCAGTTGGGGTGCCATGGGCGTCATGTGGGGGAAAAATGCAGTAACTGTTTATATTCGTCCTCAGAGATATACAAAGGAGTTTGTAGACAGGGAGGAAACCTTTACGATTTCTGTGCTGGGAGAGGATTATCGTAAGGCCCTGAATTACTGCGGAACTGTTTCCGGAAAGGGAATTGATAAGATCACAGAGGCAGAACTGACTCCTTATTTTGTAGATGGAACAGCTGGCATTCAGGAGGCGGATATGATTATGGTATGTAAAAAAATGTATCATGATACGATTAAGCCGGAATGCTTTGATGAGTCAGAGAATGATACAAAATGGTATCCACAGAAGGATTACCATACAATGTATATTGCTGAAATTCAGAAGGTTCTTGTGAGAGAATAAGGTGTACTTTTGCTGCTGAACAGGCAAAATCCTTAAGGGATTTCATAGAGACTTGAAAAGAGGTAAGGATGAGAGACAAACTGAATAAATTTATGCAGGGACGTTATGGTGTAGACCAGTTATCAAGATTTACCCTGGGTGTGGCGCTTTTTATAGTTGTAATCGGATCTTTCTGCAGAAGAAATATGGCAGGCGGAGTATTGGATCTGTTGGGGTTTGCACTGATCATATATACTTATGTCAGAATTCTGTCCAGAAATATTCAGAAGCGATATGCTGAAAATCAGAAATATCTGGCAATGACCCAGAATATCCGCGGTCGTTTCATGAAAGAGAAACGTATGATGGAGCAGAGAAAGACCCATCATATTTATACCTGCCCGGGTTGTGGGCAAAAGATCCGCATTCCCAGAGGAAACGGTCAGAAGATAGAAATTGAATGTCCGAAGTGTCACAAGAAGTTTATCAAGAGGAAATAAAATGTTTGGCTATGTGGTAATGAATAAACCGGAGATCAGATTTAAGGATTTTGATTTGTATCGATCCTTCTATTGCGGTCTCTGCAGAGAGCTGAGAGAAAAATATGGAATATCCGGACAGATTACCCTGACCTATGATATGACTTTTGTGGTCGTGCTTCTCAGTGCACTTTATGAACCACCGACTCAAAAGGGAACAACCAGATGTGTGATCCATCCTGTATGCAAACAGCCAGTTCGGAAAAATGCAGCTACAGAATATGGAGCAGATATGAATGTTCTTCTCACGTATTATAAATGTATGGATGACTGGGAAGATGAGAAAAAGTTTGCTGCATTGGGATATGGGAAAATTCTGCAGAGAAAAAATAACCGGCTGAGTTACCGGTATCCGGAGAAAGCAGAGAAAATCAGGAAATTACTTGAAGAATTATCTCAGATGGAAAAGGCGGGAGAAACAGATATTGATAAAATGTCAGGTTGTTTTGGCCGGATCATGGAGGAGATTTTTGCCTGGAAAACGGATGTATGGGAAGGCTCTCTGCGCAGAATGGGATTTTATCTTGGAAAATTTATTTATATTCTGGATGCCTATGATGATGTGGAAAAAGATGTAAAAAATGGAAATTACAACCCTTTTGCAGAAAAATATATAATGAAGGGGTTTGATGAGCAGGTACGGCAGCTTCTGATCATGATGATGGCTCAGACCTGCAGAGAATTTGAAAAGCTTCCTATTATAAAGTATACAGATATTCTGAGAAATATTCTTTATTCCGGTGTGTGGTGTCGTTTTGAGGCGATTGCCAGGAAACGAAGGGAAGCGGGGGAGAAAAAACATGATTGATCCGTACAGTGTGCTGGGAGTGTCCCGGAACGCGTCAGATGATGAGATAAAAAAAGCATACCGCCGGATGAGCCGCAAATATCATCCGGATGCAAATATTAACAATCCCAACAGGGAACAGGCTGAGGAGAAGTTTAAAAAGGTCCAGCAGGCCTATGAGCAGATCATGCGGGAAAGGGAACAAGGAAGCAGTTATGGCAACTCCTATAGTGGATTTGGAGGCTTTGGCGATTATTCCGGAAATTCTGGCAATGCTTATCAGGATGAGGAAAGTGTTCGCAGGCAGGCAGCGGCAAATTATATCCAGAGTGGTCATTTCAGAGAGGCTATGAATGTGCTGCAGTCTCTTTCCCAGCACAATGGTCAATGGTATTATCTTTCATCAATGGCAAATATGGGACTTGGAAATAATGTGAACGCTCTTAGTGATATCAGGGAGGCTGTCCGTCTGGAACCGGATAACATGCAGTATCAGATGCTTCTTCAGCGAATGGAGGGCGGCGGCAACTGGTACCGGGAAATGCAGAATCCTTTTGGGGGTATGCCGACCGGCGGTGATGATTACTGCATGAAGCTTTGTCTGGCAAATCTGGCCTGCAGTCTTTGCTGCCCGGGTGGAGGTGTATTTTGTTGTTGATTCTTGTAACGAACTGGTTACGGGATTATAAAACTTTCATTAATGGATTGACAATTAAAATGGAAAATATTACTATAGTAAAGTGATAATGCGCGGCTGTGATAACAGGAAATAGCTGCGATAATAGAAAAAAGGTTACAGGAGGAAATCATAATGAGTATTCGTATTGGTATTTTGGGCTACGGCAATCTTGGCCGTGGTGTAGAGTGCGCAATCAAACATAATCCGGATCTGGAGCTTGTGGCTGTGTTTACACGCCGTGCTCCGGAAACCGTTAAGATTCTTACAGAGACAGCAACAGTATATTCTGTCAGTGATGCTGAAAAAATGAAAGATAAGATTGATGTTCTTATTATCTGTGGTGGAAGTGCAACAGATCTTCCGAAACAGACACCGGAATATGCAAAGATGTTTAACGTAATTGACAGCTTTGATACACATGCAAGAATTCCGGAACATTTTGATGCAGTAGATGCGGCAGCAAAAGAAAGCGGCCATATCGGTATTATTTCAGTAGGCTGGGATCCGGGAATGTTTTCACTGAACCGTCTTTATGCAAATGCAATCCTCACCAATGGAAAGGATTATACCTTCTGGGGTAAAGGAGTAAGCCAGGGACACTCTGATGCAGTACGCCGTATCAAAGGTGTGAAGGATGCAAAGCAGTATACGATTCCTGTGGAAGCTGCACTGGAAGCTGTACGAAATGGAGAAAATCCAGAGCTTACTACCAGACAGAAACATACAAGAGAATGCTTTGTAGTTGCAGAGGAAGGTGCAGATCTGGCACAGATCGAGAACGATATTAAGACTATGCCGAATTATTTCTCAGATTATGATACAACGGTACATTTCATTTCTGAAGAAGAGCTGAAGCGTGATCATAGTGGAATCCCCCATGGCGGTTTTGTGATCCGTTCCGGAAAAACAGGATGGAATAATGAGAATAATCATGTGATTGAATACAGCCTGAAACTGGATTCAAATCCGGAGTTTACTTCTTCTGTACTGGTTGCTTATGCGAGGGCAGCATACCGTATGAATAAAGAAGGTCAGACAGGTGCCAAGACAGTATTTGACGTGGCTCCTGCATATTTAAGTTCTGCCGATGGGGCTGAATTGAGAAAACATCTGCTGTAAAATCGAAAAGAGACAGGGCTTTTTTGTTAGCTTTGTCTCTTTTTTGCTGGAAAAACCTGTGATGATTTAGTGAAAAATTAACATATTTTTACTTCAATGTTGACTGTATGTTGAAGCTGTAATATAATAGGGTCATACAAACGTAACAACATTGTAAAGACTTTACATTTCTGAACATGAAAATGAAACATAATGAAATGTAAGAAAAAGAAAAGGAAGGTATGTATGCAAAACGTAAACAAGAAGTTCAGAACCTGGGGGGCGTTTCTGTTCCTGCTGTTTTTTGCTGTATGTGTATCTGTATTTTTTTCAGCTGCGCGGGTTAAGGCCGACACAGAGACTGGATTTGTAACGATTAACGGTAAATCATACTACATAAATGAGGAAGGTTCTAAACAGAAAGGCTGGCTGGAGCTGGACGGCAAGAAGTACTATTTTAATGCAAGTACAGGCGTACAGGTAAAGGGCTGGGTCACAGACAGCAAGGGAAGAAAGCGTTATTTCAGCAAAGGCGCCGGAATCATGATGACCGGTTGGCTGACAGACTCCAAGGGACAGAAGAGATATTTCGATAAGTCTACTGGATTTATGCAGACTAAGTGGCTGACACTGAAGGGAAAGAAATATTATTTCTACAGTAAGAGTGGCGTTGCTGCATGTAAAGAGTTTCTTACAGACAGCAAAAAGAACACCAGATATTTTACAAGTGCCTGTTACATGCTGACAGGATGGGCAAAAAATACAAAAGGTGAGGCCAGATTCTTCGAAGAAGATGATGGTATCATGGCAAAGGGCTTCCAGAAGATTGATGGTAAGAACTATTATTTCAGCACAGGAAGCGGTAAGATGGCTACCGGCTGGAAGACCATTAATTATAATAAATATTATTTTGATACCAAGACCGGTGAAATGGCAACAGGCCAGACTACCATTGACGGTAAGAAATATACTTTTGATTCCAACGGTATTTTGCTGATCACTCCGGAATCAAACGGAAGTAAGACGATTAAGAATTATCTTGCGGGAGCATTGCTTCCGGTAGGAAAAGCCCTTTATGTATGGGGCGGTGGATGGAATGATTCTACCCGTAAGGGACTTAGTCCTACCATGACTGCTTTCTATAACAGTCAGACTGCAGATTATAATTATAATAATTACAGAGACCTGAGTACTGAAAACAGAGCAAAAGGTTTTGACTGTTCCGGTTTTGTTGGCTGGGCTGCATATCAGGTGATGCAGACGAAGTCAGGAGTTGGAAGCGGATATACAGTTGTTTCCGGCGAAGTTGGATCTACCTATAAGGCAAGAGGCTGGGGAAGCATTCTTACACAGTCTGACCTGTCAAAATCTGACTGGACTTTCAAACCTGGTGATATTGGTTATAATGAAGGCCATGTATGGATTGTTCTGGGACAGTGCAGTGATAAGAGTCTTGTAATTGTTCATTCCACACCAAATGCAGGTGTACAGATCGCAGGAACTCCTACACCGAATGGAACATATGGAACTCAGGCAATTGCACTGGCACAGAAATATATGTCCAGATATCCGGGATATGCAAAATATGGTTCTGCATATCATACATCCAGCGGTAACTACAGCCGTAACGGAAACTATTTCAGATGGAACAGAAATACACTTTCTGATCCGGATGGATATCTGAACAAGACTGCAGATCAGATCCTGGCAGATCTTTTTAGCTAAGAAATTCAGAGACAGATTTAATATGAAATAAGAGAAGCAGCTTGTCCTTTGGGACGGCTGCTTTTTTGCGTAAACATTACTAAATGTTACGGAAATTTAAAATAATTTATAAAAAAACCTTGCATTCATGGAAACGATGTGTTAATATGAATAAGACTTAAAACAAATATTACGAAACTATTACATAAAAAGAAATAAAAGGTTACGAGGACGAGAGACCATGAAGAAAAAAATTGTATGTCTTACATTAGCACTGCTTATGACTGCATCACAGGCCGTAAGCGTAAGCGCTTCCAGAGAAGATGACTTAAGAGAAGAACAGGCGATTACAAGCCAGCAGCTTGATGCCACATATTCCCGCATGGATGAACTGGCAAATGCAAAGGCACAGCTTGAGAGTGAAATTTCAGAGTTGGATTCCAATCTTGTTAGTGTTATGGTTTCCATCGATACTCTTAAGAATGATATCAGCAATAAAGAGGTTGATATCATCAGAACAAAACAGGATCTTGCAAAAGCGCAGAAGGCCAGAGATAAGCAGTACGAGAGTATGAAGAAGCGTATCCAGTGTCTGTATGAACAGGGCGGTGATTCTGCATGGTTCCAGATGATGTTGAATTCCGAAGATCTCAGTGATCTTCTTACACGAGCTGAGAATACCCAGCAGATGTATGAGCAGGACAGAAAAAATCTGGACAAATATGTGAAGACCATTGATGAAGTAAATAATTTAAAAACACAGTATGAGTCTGATAAGGCAGAGCTGGAAGAAATGAAATCTTCTTATGAAGAGCAGTCTTATACTCTTCAGTGCCAGATTGATCAGAAAAAATCTGAGTCTGCTGATTATGAAAATGAAATCGCATATGCACAGCAGCAGGCAACAGAATATGCAAATCTTCTGGCAGAGCAGACAGCAGAGATCCAGCAGCTGGAAGCAGAGCGTATTGCGGCAGAGGAAGAGGCCAGACGTCAGGCAGAGGAAGAAGCTGCACGACAGGCGGCAGAAGAAGCTGCTGCAGCAGAGGAAGCAGCAAACTCAGAAGATGTAGAGTATGATGAGGATGGAAATCCGGTTGAAAATACAGATGAGGATACAGACGAAGATACCTATGAGGAATCAGACGATGTAGAATATGATGAAGATGGCAATGTCATTGATAATGCACAGTCCGGTGAGGATGTGGAATATGATGAGTATGGCAATGTTATTGATTCTGACAATACAGTATCAAAGGAAGATTATGAAGAAGAACAGTCTTCTGATTCTGACAATTCTTCTTCTGGTTCAGGTTCAGGCTCTTCTGTAGTGGATTATGCTACACAGTTTGTGGGAAATCCATATGTATGGGGAGGAACAAGTCTTACAAGTGGTGCAGACTGTTCTGGATTTGTACAGAGTGTATATGCCAACTTTGGAGTAAGCCTTCCGAGAACTTCTTATGAACAGCAGAACTGTGGAACAGAAGTATCTTATGCAAATGCGCAGCCGGGTGATCTGATCTGCTATGGCGGCCATGTGGCAATTTATATGGGAAATGGACGTATTGTACATGCATCCAACTCTGTAGATGGTATTAAGATCAGCGACAATGCTGCATACAGAACAATTGTATCAGTAAGAAGACTTGTATAATCTGCAAAAGATTATATCCGATTAAAAAAATAATGAGAAAAGGCCAGGTGACATCCATATGTGCTGTTACCTGGTTTTTATTTGAAAAAAATTAAAAAGTTTCTGAAAAACTTTGATAAATAGTTGACATTCTCTAACAGTGATGCTATTATAAGGTCAGTATAATTCCATATAGAACATATTAAGTGCTGATACTGTTATTATACGGTACAGAGAGAGGGAATCAGGTGAGAAACCTGAGCGATCCGGTCACTGTAACAGAGGAGCAAATCTCAGAATGTCCATTGTGCCATAGCATGAGAAGGAGAGAGGAGCGATGAGCCTGGAGCCAGGAAACCTGCTTGGTATGGCGAGGTTAAACTTCCGTGTAAAGTGTAACAACCAACTCCGTTGAATCCGCAGCTTCGGAGTGTTGTCTGCTTTTATCTGAAGGCAGACATTTTTTATGGAATGCGCCTGTTCTTTATGAATTATACATGATTAAATGGCAGGCGATACTACTTCGGATTTATTCGTTCCCTCCGCGCACTCATGAACGGATTTTTTTCTACCCCGGGGTAGCATCGCTCCCTCTTATTAATTTTAAATGTATGATCTGTGAAAAATACTGTAATGAATTTTCAATGCTTTGTTATGTGAAGAGAAATTGATAATTTATTAGAGTATTTTTTTTATTTCGTCCTCTGTCCTCTGATGGGTGGGATTGATGGAGACTGAGAAAACGGAATTATTCTGGAAAGATAAAAACTTGCAACAGAAGAGGAGAGGTAGCAATGGAGAAACCTTATTGGGAAGGGAAAGAATATTCTTATTTCAGCCATAAGAAATGTGAATTTTTTCCGTGTCATAAGAATGCAGATCCGGATGATTTTAACTGTCTGTTCTGTTATTGCCCGCTATATGCCCTGGGTGAGAAATGCGGTGGGAATTTCCGGTATACGGAAAAGGGAATTAAAGACTGCACAAACTGTATGCTTCCGCATAAGCGAAAAAACTATGGGTATGTCACAGGAAAATACCAGGAACTGGCTGATATGATGAAAAGAGCAAAGGAAAGTATCAGCAAATAAGAGGAGAATGCGTTGCTGCTTAGAACGGAGTGAACAGTAACAATGTGTCAGATTAGCACAAATAAGAAAGAACGATTTTCATTGTAATACAATGCTTGTTCTGCTAGAATAAGGATAGCAAAAGAGAAGAGTCTGTAAGATTTTCAAGTCTGTTCTGAGTTAGTATATAAAGCATTTCACACACATTTTTCACACTTTTCACATGCACAGAAGAAAATGCATCACAGGCATTTGACGTCTTTTCCTGGCGACATTTTCTTGTCGGCAGAGCTCTGCATTTCTACATAGAGCCGTCGGAAAACAGGGAAAATTCACTGTTTTCCGACGGTTTTTGTCATTGATCATGGTTGAAAAACAAAAAATATACTGATATAATGATATTATATTTATGTAAAGGAGTTAACTACTACATGAAAAAAAGAAATACAGCGATACGCGCATTGTCAGTTTTTCTGGCTTATGCAATGGTTTGTACATCGGTACCCGCTGCGGGTCAGGAAATGTTTGGATCCGGAGTCGACAGGGAGACAGAAGAAAATACATCAGATCTGAAAGAATTTCAAAGTTCACAGGCAGATGAATTTGGAACAGATACGGGATCGGATGCAGAATTGTTCGGAAGCGATGATGCAAAACAGGAGTTTCAGGATGGAGAAAACTCAGAAGAGGGTACAGACGGAATCAGGTATATTAAGGGCCGTCCGTTGACGGAAGAGGAAAGAAAGGAAGAACTGGAACCCTTTAAAAATTTAAAACCTTTGGATCCGGGAATTGAAGTGGAGAGTGATCTGACATCAGTTTATGCTGCATATGGAAACAGGGAGGCTGCATTTCCATCTTCCTATGATGCCAGAAAGGAAGGATTAGTTACGCCCGTAAAGAATCAGAATCCATTTGGAACCTGCTGGGCTTTTGGTATGGCAGCAATCATGGAGACTTCGCTTCTGGCACAGAACAAAGGAACCTACGATCTGTCAGAAGAACATTTATCATATTTTTTCTCCAACAGACAGAATGATCCTCTTGGAAATACCCCTGATGATAAGAATTATGTACTGGGAAATTATCACGTGATAGGAGGTAATGATCACCTGGCGGCGATTTATCTCAGTACATGGTCGGGAATGACCACAGAGGCCGATGTACCATTTCCTACGGATTCTTTGCATCAGAATGATCTGACTGTACAGATTCCGGAAAGTAAGGCTTATAATTCTGCAGCATATCTGAAAAATGCATCTGTTTCCAAATACAGTGAGGAACGTATGAAAGAAATGCTGCTGAATGACCATGCAGTATCCATTATGCTTTATATGAAGGAAAGTTATGCAAATCCGGACACAGCTGCATATTGTTATCCTGTTGGAAAATCAAATTCGACTGTAATTAATCATATTGTGACAGTGGTCGGATGGGATGATACGTATTCAAAGGATAATTTCCTTCCTGTTTCCAATGTAACATCTGATGGTGCGTGGATCATCAAAAACAGTTGGGGGGAGAAGAAAGGAGACGGAGGATATTACTATCTTTCTTATCAGGATCCCAATATCAGTAAACTTGTAAGTGCAGAGGCAGTGGCTGCTTTGGATCAAAAGTATAGGAATAATTATTTTTATGATGGTTCTTCAGCACTTTCAGTGATTCCGATACAGGCGGGACAGTCAGTAGCAGCAGTTTATGAGACAACTGCAGGAAAGGGAAAAGCAGAAGTCCTAGGGGAGGTTAATCTTGTTACAAACAGTGACAATGCCTGTTACAAAATTCAGATATACACCGATCTGACAGATCCATATGACCCGGAAAGCGGGACCGCTGCATATGCTGCTCCATATGAGTTTGAACAGCCAATCGCAGGTGTACAGACTATCAGTGTACCAGAGGTGGTTTTGAAACAGGGAAGCAGATATTCTGTTGTGATCACAAACAGTGGGATTGACAAAATCAGCTTTGGAGTGGAAGCAAAGTCCAGTTATGGAAACTGGTTTACCTGTACGGCGGGGATAGAAACAGGGCAGACATTCTATAAGAGTGCATCGGAAACGGCCAGGTGGACAGATGGAAAGACGAAAAACTGGACGGCAAGGATCAAGGCACATACAAGGACCCTGAATCAGTCATGGGTGCCGGATACACCGGTATTTCAGGTGAAGGCATATAATTCCGGATACAACCTTATTTCATGGAAAAAAGTTTCCGGAGCTACAGGATATTATGTGTACAGAAAACCTGCAGCAGGTGGGAAGTGGTCCCAAATTGCAGATGTCGGGACATCGGAATTAAAATATAAAGATAGTAAGGTTACGGCTAATGCATCATACCGTTATACAGTAAAAGCATATTATGAAGCATCCGGAAAAAGATATTCAGGTAAATATAAAACCGGCGATGTGATTAAAGCAGCACCTGCAGTGCAGAAGGTTACTTCTGTGAAATCTGAGAAAAATGGAATCCGTATCCGGTGGAAGCCTCAGAAAAAATGTGACGGCTATTATATTTACAGAAAGAAAAAAGGTGGTTCCTATCAATTGATAAAGAAAATTTCCAATGGAAATAGTTCTTCTTATCTGGACAAAAAAGCACAAAAAGGTGTATCATACTATTATGCGGTAAAAGCATATGTTAAAGAGCCATATGGAAATACATACAGCAAATATAAAAGTTCATCTGCTGTAAAAAGAAAATAGGAAATGAAGGAAAGAGATTATGAAGAGAAGGTTTGGAACAGTAATAGCAATGGTACTGTGCTTTATTCTGACAGTGGTTTCTGTTTATGCGGATGACGGAAAGGGTCAGAATCCGGATTATGTAACAGATTATTATATGATCGTACAGAGTACACAGGGCGGGGTAGATATTTATGATGAAGCAGACACTCAGAGTGTTAAACTGAATGACAGCAAGATCCCAAATGGAACTGCCATTCACGTTCTGGGTGAGAAGAATGGAGCAGACAAAAAAAAATGGGCATATACACAGTACCATGGAATGAACGGATATGTTCCTATGGATGATCTGGATCCGGCTTCCAGAGAAGAAGCTGCCAATGAGGAATATCGTACTTTCGGAGGCAAAGATGTGGATTTCGAAGTAAAGGTTCATGGAAACGATGGAAACGTATCGGTTTATAACGGACCTGGAGAGAAATTTGATCAGGTTTCAGAAACAGAGGGAATCGCAGATGGGACAACTGTACATATTTTTCAGTATGTTCAGGGAGAAGACGGAACAAACTGGGGGAAAACAGACACAGATGGTGTGACACAGGGATGGCTGAATCTTGATCGTGATACAGATTACGTAAATGAAAATGTATCCGCAGATGCACCGGAGGCTACAGGCACATCAGGAAATGTTCCGGTGGCTGCTGTTACACCAACACCGGAAGCAACTCCAACTCCGAAAGCCACACCAACACCAGATGTAACACCTGCAGAAAAAGTGACACCGACACCGGAGGCAACACCTACAGAAGAAGCAACACCGACACCGGAGGCAACACCTACAGAAGAAGCAACGCCAACACCGGAAGAAACAGAGACGCCTGCTTCGACAGAAGACAAGGAATCCGATGATAAGCAGAGTCAGAAAACATCAGGAAAGAATGTAAAAGCAGATTCAGGAATGAAGAATCCTGTAATCTGGATTAGTGGTATCGGGATTATTGTTATCATAATTTTACTTATTTATTTCCTGAAGAAGAAAAAGTAAGAGTTAAAATCATTAAAGAATGCCGTCGACGGCAGAGAACAGTTACAAAATAAACAGTGGAACTAAAAGAGCAGCGCATCGGATGATGCAGCTGCTCTTTTTAGAAAATGTGTGTGTATAATTGAGACGTTATGAGGAAACCTCAAATCAGTCTTAATTAACAAAAACTATTAATGTGTGTGCATATATAGTCTACAATTTTTTTGCAATTTAATCAAGATGGAATTTTATAGAACGTGATATATTTGTTACTGTTCATACACCACTATCCCGCGAGGTGTTTTGGCATGAATATGCCAAAATCCCGAGACATACAAGCCAAAATTCCATTGCCGCAGGCAATCTGGAATGAATTTTGGCTATGTTACTGAGAACGGAGTGAACAGTAACATATATTTTTGAGGAAAGAGGCTATTCAGACTTTTTACTTGCGTAACTCTGGCGGGAAACGTATAATAGAAAAAAGCAATACTCGAGGGTGAGGAAAAGAGGATGAAGATAACAGAAGAACTGTTAAATGAGATGAAAATTAAGGATGAGAACTTTTCTGACGGTCTGATCAAGCCGGACGGCGATTACGTAAGAATACCCAGAGGACATCTTCATGGAATGATGGAATTGCTTCCATGGACAGAGAACGAAATCTGGAAAATGATCCCGGATGATGATTCTCCGCTGTTCTGGCTGATTGAGAAAACAGGATGCGTTCTTACGGATTATAATAATTCTATTGGCATGAAGATGACACCTGCTCAGCAGACTGTGTTTGATATGATGCGAAAACATGGGGTTCTTACAGATGATTATTACGATCTGACGAAACAGAGGGAGAAAGTAAGAGAAGCCAGAGAACAAAAAGAGAATCGAAAGTAGTAGTTAAGTGTATATGAATATATGGAATTGAAGCGATGGAAAAGTATGCTCATTAAAGTCATCCGACGCAGAAGTAACAATATATAATATTAAAAAGCAGCATATCAGAGTTATGGATCATAACCTGATATGCTGCTTTTAGCGTGTCTGAAGAAAAAACTTCAGTTTTGGAATCTGATTGTTGAGAATCAGTGATTCCGGAAACATAGCCTGGTGGACAAATTCTGCGGAATAAGTGAAATCGCCCACATGATCTTTTCCGTGACTGTCGCTGGATAAAATGATCGGAATCTCATATTTCTGACAGAAATAAAGAATTTCAGTCGCATTGGATGTTGTATCTCCGCGATAGCCGTTTGGAGAAAGAGAAGCTTCGTTTATTTCAAAGATAACATTCTCCTGCAATGCAGCAATAGCCAGAGTTCTGTAATCCACCGGGAAATGCGGATCATCACAATGCCCGAGGACTTTTACAGCAGGATGTTTCATGGCGTTGATATAGGCCAGGGTATTCTCAGCAGCAGCGCCGGAACGGTAATTCTGCTGATGCATACTGATGATCGCATAATCCAGTCCATTCAGCAGATCATCTGACAGGTCGATGTGCCCGTCAATATCAAGAATGTTCAGTTCAACGCCATAAAGAACATCAATTCCAAAGCGTTTTTTGGGACAGAATGGAAGACTTCTGAAATATGAGGAAGTCCCGGAAGTGAGAGTCCCGGGACCATGATCTGAAATTCCAAGAAGCTTCAGACCCTTATGACTGGCTTCCTTTGCCATATCTGAAATGGTACAGGTGGTGCCGTGCCCACTGGCAATGGAATGCGTGTGAATATCGGAGAGATACATATAAGTTTTCCTTTCTGAATGAAAAATAAGCGTGTCAGGAATGCTTTATGAGACAAGTATGGCAGAAGAAAAATGAAATGTCAATCATAAAAACAAAATAAAAATGTTACTGTTCACTCCGTTCTCAGTAACGTAGCCAAAATTCATTCCAGATTGCCTGCGGTAATGGAATGAATTTTGGCTTGTGCGTCTCGGAATTTTGCCACATTTATGCCAAAACACATCGCGGAATAGTGATGTGTGAACAGTAATATAAAAATATCAAAATATCCAAAACAGAAGAAAAATAAATATACAACTCTACTATGATCTGACGTAGGATTTCACATTCTGATGAGCTGGATTAGGATGCGTTATTTACGAGGATTGCTATAAACAGATTGTTGTCAAATACAATTCGAGAGGAACTCAGGTCTGTGGGGTGATGTTTGGAAAAGGCTGTCTTTTATGTTGCTTATTATTCTTGACGATTGAATCAGAGGACTTACCTGATTTTGTTTAAAACAACAAAAACAGGCATAAAACAACATATTCACTAAAATAGTAGATATATGTATAGATAACTGCTGCTTTTTAATGTAAAAAGATTGAAAATTAATTAACAATATTAGATTTGTTAGTGAAAATAGATAATTAGAATTGGCATATATGCACAAGAAAAATGTTTTGTTTGGTGAATTTGACGTGAAAATCAAATTTGAATTAGAATTTTTGTTCAAAATATGATATGAATAATTGGCTAAAACTACTGAAATACAAAAAAACGGACAAAATGACACATTGTTATGTTTGCAAAATTGGTGATATATGTTAATATAAACTCACAAAAACAAAAATGCTTCGGCAAAATATCCAAAAAGGAGGAATATCATGAAGAAAAAATTAATCGCAGCGTTACTCTCAGCAGCTATGGTGGTTTCTGTAGTTCCTGTATTTGCAAGTGATGCAGCAGCAGACGAGGAAACAGCAACAGAGAGCAGTACCGAATCTCCGTTAGCGGGCAAGAAGATAGCATATATTATGTACATGTCATCAGCAACTATCTTCCAGATGTGGTCGGATTCATTTACCGCAACAGCAGAGAAGCTTGGTATGGAAGCAAGTACTTTCTTCTGCAACGATAATGCAGATACATGGAAGAGTACAATTGAACAGTGCGCGCAGGGTGGTTATGATGGATTGA
>OGZD01001495.1_pt1 | contig 17860 bp, 13 predicted proteins | sample 1576701 | NCBI WGS metagenome assembly OGZD01 (sample SAMEA3541487, study PRJEB24748) | human gut metagenome | biome: human gut; feature: human-associated habitat; material: faeces | place: China | collected 2012
TCTCCCACTTATAGATATTTTATTACTGCAATCTAAACATTACAGGCACGGTATACTTAACACGAACGGGTTTACCACGCTGCATACCGGGTTTCCACTTCGGCATGCCCATAATCACGCGGACAGCTTCTTTGTCCAAATACGGGTCAACGCCTCTCAGAACTTTAGCATCTACGATACTACCGTCCTTATTAACCACGAACTGTACAGTTACACGGCCTTGAGTTCCGTTTTCCTGTGCAATAGTAGGATATTTAATATTCTTGCTCAAATACTGCATCAAACCAGCCATACCACCATTCGGGAACTCAGGCATCTGTTCTACCACCTCAAAAATAGTCTGTTCTTCCGGTTCTTCCTCTTCCACTGCTACGGGAACATATTTGATTTCCACTGCCTGGTTCAATTCTTCAGAAGATACAATGGCCGTTTCTTCCACGTCAGCATCGTCTTCAACGATAGTCAACGTCTCTGCAATTGAAGGGGCTTCGGGAGGCGGAGGAGTAACCTGCTCCGGCTGTTCTGTAATAGGGATGATTTCCTCTTCAAAAAATACGTCGGTAATAGCCTGGCTCGTGTCAATCTTGATGTCACGCTTTGTCCACTCGAACGCAACAAACATGAAAGCGAGCACGATTACATAACCGACAAGCAGCCAAGTCGACTTCTTACTCTCCAGGTCTGCCTTAGGTGATTTCTTAATTTCCATAATTTATAATATAATTTTAGTGTTTCTCATTTGGGGCAAATATAACACTTTTCCCAAGAATGTTCACGCTCTGCTGTTTTTTTTTACACAATAGGCGCTCCATTTTCATTTTTTTAATCCTTCAAAAACCTTCATGTGCTTTTGTGCCACAAATGTAACGAGATATTTTAAAAATACCGTATCTTTGGCAAGAATTTTAAATGAAATATTGAAATTTTCTGTTTTGCAGGTGTTATACCTATATAACTATAGCATAAAAGTCATGAAAAAGATAACAATAGCAATCGACGGTTTTTCCTCTTGCGGGAAAAGCACTATGGCCAAAGACCTCGCCCGCGAAATCGGTTACATATATATAGATAGTGGTGCCATGTATCGGGCAGTAACATTATATAGTATGGAGAATGGTATTTTCCAAGGTGACCGCATAGATACCGAAAAACTTAAAAGTCTAATAAAGGATATACATATCTCTTTCCGCCTGAACCCCGAAACCGGACGCCCAGATACCTACCTGAACGGAGTAAATGTAGAAAACAAAATCCGTACCATGGAAGTATCTTCACGTGTCAGCCCCATTGCAACATTGGATTTCGTACGCGAAGCTATGGTGGCACAGCAACAAGAGATGGGCAAGGCCAAAGGCATCGTTATGGACGGGCGCGACATCGGCACTACCGTTTTCCCGGATGCCGAGCTGAAAATTTTTGTAACTGCCAGCCCCGAAATACGGGCACAACGCCGCTATGATGAACTGAAGGCCAAAGGGGAAGAAGCCAGCTTTGACGAAATTCTGGAAAATGTGAAACAACGGGACTATATTGACCAAAACCGGGAAGTAAGTCCGCTGCGCAAAGCTTCTGACGCTTTATTGTTGGACAACAGCCACCTGAGCATTTCCCAACAAAAGGAATGGCTGGCGGAACAATTCGAACGGGTTATAAAGGAGAAGAACTGAACCGGATATGGCAAAAGTAGAAATAGACGAAGGCTCCGGCTTCTGTTTCGGAGTTGTCACCGCAATAAACAAGGCAGAAGAGGAACTGGCGAAAGGAGGAACCCTCTATTGTCTGGGAGACATCGTGCACAACAGCCGTGAAGTGGAACGCCTGAAAGCAATGGGACTGATTACCATCAACCATGAGGAATTCAACCACCTCCACAACGCCAAGGTGTTGCTTCGCGCTCATGGAGAACCCCCCGAAACTTATGACATTGCCCGCCGCAACAATATAGAAATCATTGACGCAACCTGCCCGGTCGTACTCCGCCTGCAAAAGAAGATAAAGCAAGAGTATGTCCAGGAAGACGGCCAAGACAAACAAATTGTCATCTATGGCAAAAATGGACACGCCGAAGTACTGGGACTGGTAGGTCAAACTACGGGAAAGGCCATCGTTATTGAAAAGCAGGAGGAGGCAAGGAAACTGGATTTCAGCAAAGACATCCGGCTCTATTCCCAGACCACAAAATCTCTGGACGGATTTCAAAACATTGTAAAATACATAGAGGGACACATCTCACCGGAAGTTACTTTTGAATCATACGACACTATCTGTCGACAAGTAGCAAACCGGATACCCAATATCCGAAAATTTGCCGCTTCCCATGATTTAATATTCTTTGTCAGCGGTAAAAAAAGTTCCAACGGCAAGATGCTGTTCAGTGAGTGTAAAAAAGTCAATGCCAATTCACATTTGATAGACAGTGCCGAAGAAATAGATAGTTCTCTGTTAGCCGGTGCCAATTCCATCGGTGTCTGCGGAGCCACTTCCACCCCCAAATGGCTGATGGAAGAAATTTCAGAAGCCATAAAGTCAAAACTTAAATAACAGTTTGTCATCCTTTTGGAACAGCAAATTAACGTAATTTATTAGTCACGGCCTCAGCTTTTTCCTTATCTTTGCGGCATGAAAAAATAGTCCAAATCTATTTTTCATCATGATTATTAATACTAAACAAAAAGATTGTTATGGGAACAGTTAAGTGCATTGGTATCTTGACATCAGGAGGTGATGCTCCGGGAATGAACGCAGCCATACGTGCCGTGACACGTTCGGCTATTTACAACGGACTTTCAGTTAAAGGTATATATAGAGGTTACAAAGGTCTGGTAACCGGCGAAATCAAAGAATTCAAAAGCCAAAATGTCAGCAACATCATCCAGCTGGGTGGTACAATCCTGAAGACAGCCCGCTGCAAAGAGTTCACGACTCCCGAGGGCCGCCAGATTGCTTACGACAACATGAAGAAAGAAGGCATTGACGCCTTAGTGATTATCGGAGGCGACGGTTCGCTGACCGGTGCTCGTATCTTTGCACAAGAGTTTGACGTGCCTTGTATCGGGCTGCCGGGAACTATCGACAATGACCTTTATGGAACAGATACCACTATCGGCTACGACACCGCGCTGAACACGATCCTGGATGCTGTGGACAAAATCCGTGATACAGCCACTTCCCATGAGCGCTTGTTTTTCGTAGAAGTCATGGGACGCGATGCCGGTTTCCTCGCTCTGAACGGCGCCATCGCCTCCGGAGCAGAAGCAGCCATTATCCCGGAATTCAGTACGGAAGTGGACCAACTGGAAGAATTCATCAAGAACGGTTTCCGGAAATCCAAGAACAGCAGTATCGTACTGGTAGCCGAGAGTGAACTGACCGGCGGTGCAATGCACTATGCAGAGCGTGTAAAGAACGAATACCCCCAATATGACGTACGCGTAACCATCCTCGGTCACTTGCAACGCGGTGGTAGTCCTACGGCACACGACCGTATCCTTGCCAGCCGTCTGGGCGCAGCCGCCATCGACGCCATCATGGAAGGACAGCGCAATGTCATGATAGGCATTGACCACGATGAAGTGGTATACGTTCCTTTCACGAAAGCCATCAAAAATGACAAACCCATCAAGAAAGACCTTGTAAATGTACTGAGAGAACTGTCGATCTGATGACAGCCAGTTCAGATACCCCATAAACAGAGAAGGCGACATATGCGCCTTCTCTGTTTTTTACAACCATTTTTTCACTATACTTTCCGTCCTCTCCCACAGTTCTTCCATCTGTACATGCCGGGTATACTTCTCCGAAAGAGACTTGGGACGGCAACTGGCATTCAATGTACCCGTACGTTTACCGGCATCCTCATCCAGCAATAAGCTGACAGCCGTTGCAGCTCCCTTACGGGGAGTACGGATGAAAGGCCTGAAAAGTATATCTGTCAGCGGGTCAAACCACATATGCATGGTAATGATATTGGTAGACACAATCCCTGGATCAGCCGCATTCACAACAATACCTTTGTGCTTGACACGACTGGCCAAGTCGATGGTGAACAGAGTCAATGCCAGCTTCGTGTTGCTATATATAGGAATGCGCCAAAAGCCACCCTTCTTTCCCCGGAGGAAAAAATCCGGAAAGTCAAGATGACCGATGGCATACGTACAAGATACCATATTCACAATACGGCTCCCCTCTCCCATCAATGGCAGCAGCTTGCGGGTCAGCAGGTAAGGCCCTACATAATTGACACTCACCGTCCGTTCCAGTCCGTCTTCGGTAATGCGGCGCTCCGTTTCCATAGTTCCGGCATTGTTCATCAGCAATGCCAACGGCTCTCCCCGCTTCAACAGATGCTCTGCAAATGCGGCCACTGAAGCCAGAGATGCCAAATCAATGGGAGCAGTCTCAATACGCGGATTACCGGTTTCACGCATCAGCAGTTGCCGCTTGGGTTCGGCAGTTTGAGGGTCACGGCATGCCATGATGACCTGATAGCCGGCAGTTGCCACTGCGCGGGTAATTTCCATGCCCATGCCACCGTCTGCCCCGGTTATAACAGCTAAATTCACTTTAATAATTAAAAATTGAAAATTAAAAACTAAAAATCAGCCTTTCGCTTCGATTTTCTCTATCTCCCTTTTCAGACAAGGTGGAAGCTCCTCCTTCAAATGCTGATGGCATGCCATCTCGATGGAATACATCCGGGCAATGCAGTAATTACTATGCCGGCAGTTGCAACGTGCATTCTCTTCGGCACGCATGCGGTTGACGAACCCTGGCTCATTGAGCAGAGCGCGCGCCATTTGCACCGCCTCGAAGCCGTCATCCAGCACCTCATCTATCTTATCCCTGGAAACCAGGCCACCCACATAAACCAACGGTATCTTCAAGGCGGCACGGAATTTCAAGGCATCTTCCAGGAAATAAGCTTCCTTAAACGGTACGCTCGGTATCATCCATTTGCCTACCATGCGTACACCGTATTTCAACCACCAGCAGGTCATGTAATGCGTCATGCTGCGGATAGGCATTTCGCCCCGCATGACATACATCGGCGCCTTACTGACGAACCCACCGCTCAAGACCAGCGCATGTGCTCCCGACTGCTCCAGCCTCCGGGCCACCTGCATCGTCTCGTCCAGCTCCATCCCTCCACGGAAACCGTCGCGCATGTTCATCTTCACCAGCACAGCCATATCACTGCCGGCAGCCTCCATCACTTCTTCCATCACCATATCCATAAAACGCATACGGTTCTGCAACGAGCCTCCGAACTCGTCTTTCCGATGGTTGGTGGACGGGGACAAGAACTGGCTGATGAGATAGCCATGCCCTGCATGAATCTCTACAGAATCAAATCCGGCCTCCCGTGCCAGATTCACCGAACGTCCATAAGCACGCGCCATCTCCGGCAGCTCATCGGCACGCAGTCCGCGCACAAAGGTAGGAGAATAAAGATTGAAACCGGAAGATGCGCCGACGGGCATACAACCGCAAATGCTCTTATGGGACATATTGCCACAGTGTCCCAACTGGATGCCTGCCGCAGCCCCCTCCGCATGTATGGCATCAGTCAGCCTACGGAGTCCGGGGATAATTTCAGGACGCATCCACAACTGGCGGTCAAAAGACAAACCGCTCTGAGTAACTGCCGCATAGGCAACAGTAGTCATACCTATACCTCCCGCCGCTACCGACCGATGATAGTCGAGCAACATGTCCGACGGAGCGTTTCCGGGACACATGCTCTCGAAAGCAGCCGAACGGATGGTACGGTTACGCAAGGTCAACGGTCCGAAAGTGACGGGGGTGAATAACTTGGATTCCATCGTTATGAGTTATGAGTTATAAGTTATGAATTATTCATTTTCCATTTTCAACTCTCCATTTTCCATTAATAAAGAAATGGAATGATGCGTTTGCGCTTTCCTACCGCCTCATCACCAAACTCCTCCCGATAACGGCGGTGAATGGCATCGGCACGGGGAACAAGGTTGGCAAACGTCCACCAGACGAACACCCAGGCGGCGGGAGAAGCTGTGAGTATGGCAAACCCCGTCCATTCCACCAGCTCACCGAAATAATTGGCAGAAGTGACGTATCGGTAAAGCCCTTTTCCGGGAAGATAATGCTTCGTATCACCCGGCCTGCGCAGATGACGTATCACATAGTCGGAATGCAAATTGACGAACATACCTGCAAAAAACAGAATGATTCCCAACAAGGCATGAGGTTTCAGCAAATAGGCCCAGCCATCGGCATACAAGCCTTCGGGAGCGAAATAGAACAAACCGCCCGCCTGCATCATCCCGTTCAAAAGGTTGAAGACGATACCCATCGCCATAATAGCTACCGGCATCCGGCTTTTACCTTTCAGCAGGAACGGAAAAATAAAGGCCCGCTGAAGATAGTGCAACTGAAACAGCAGGAAGAAGAAATATACCGGCACGGCAAATCCCGCTCCACTCTTCCCCCACAACCCAAACATGACGATGAATACCGGCGCTTCCATAAGCACCCACGCCAGTTTATTATTGATGGAGATTCCCCACGAGGCAGTACGGAACATGCCATAACCCGCTTTGACAAAATAGAGTGCAATAAAGACAACCAATGCCACAGCACTCATTACCCACAGAAATATCTGAAAAGTTTCCTGATTCATAGTTCTTTATTTATGCGAAGCAAAGATAAAGAAAACTCACAACAAACAAATCGTTTTCCCCGGATAATTGTTTTTTCATGCAAAAACCAGTGTTTTTTACTGAGAAGATTAAGCAGTAGAGATACAAAAATCTAATCGTTCCATCATGGAGTAAATTTCATTCCACCATGGAGAAAAAATCGTTCCACCATGGTGGAACGATTTTTCCCCCGTGATGGAACGATTTAAAAGATACAAGTCTAATCCTTACCGTTTCTTAATGGGCACATAAGTCACCTCATCCAAAACATTCTTATAGGCAGGACGGATAATACGCTTACCTTCAAAGTTCAATTCTTCATTGCGATGTGCACACCAACCGACAATACGTGCCATAGCAAACAAAGGCGTGAAGATTTCCTGCGGCAGTCCAATCATCTCGTAGACAAAGCCCGAATAGAAATCCACATTGCTCGAAACCGTCTTTCCATTATTCTTCACACGGCCAAACACATCAATGGCGCGCTCCTCGAGCAGTTCAAGGAAAGCGAACTCACGTTCTTTCCCTTTTTCGCGGGCAAGGTCGCGGGCAAGCTCCTTCAGCAGAATGGCGCGCGGGTCGGAAATGGTATAGACGGCATGTCCGATACCATATATCAAGCCGGTCTTGTTATAGGCTTCCTTGTTGAGCATGCGGGTGAAGTAAGTATCAATCTCATCCACATTCGTCCAGTCCTGAATGTTTTCCTGCAGATGGTGGAACATATCGGCAACCTGGATATTGGCACCTCCATGAAGCGGCCCTTTCAAGGAACCGATACCTGCCGCTATCGAAGAGTAAGTATCCGTCCCGGTAGAAGAAGTGACACGTACGGTAAAAGTGGAGTTGTTACCACCACCGTGCTCGGCCTGAAGAACCAGCAGCAGGTCGAGCGTGCGGGCATCCAGCTCCGTGTAGTCCTTCTTCAGCATATAGAGGAAATTCTCGGCAATGGAAAGGTTTTCCTGCGGATGGCGGATATGCAGTGAACGGCCATGGGTGGCATGGCGAAGCATGTTATAGGCATACGCAATGATGGTCGGGAATTTCGAAATAAGCTCAATGCTCTGCCGCATCAGATTATCGCGGGAAGTGTCATCTGCATCAGGGTCAAAACGATACATCTCGAGCACGCTGCGCGCCAGGATGTTCATAATGTTGTTTCCTTCGAGTTCAATGATATTCATCTTGGTCTTCTGCTCCAGCGGCATGTTGTCGTTGATGAGTTCACGGAAAGAAGAGAGTTCTTCCTTGTCGGGCAGGCGACCGGAAAGCAACAAGTAGGCAATTTCCTCAAAACCGAAACGCTTCTCTTTGATGATGGCGTGTGCCAAGTCATCCACATCATAACCGCGGTAGAACAATTTGCCGGGAATAGGCTTCAGCCCTCCACCGGGGATGCGTTCATAGCCGACCACATTGCCTATTTTGGTCAACCCCACCAAGACTCCCGTGCCGTCCTCATTACGCAAACCGCGCTTCACATCAAACTTCCTGAACAGTTCATTCTCAATCCGGGTAGCTTCCTTCAAATCTTCGGAAAGCTTGTAAATCAGATACTCCTTCTTCATAATCGTTTCGTTTTATTCGTTATTCCCATTTTCTATTCTCCTTACAATCTCCCGGGTGAAAGCCGAAGTGGACAGCGAGACGCCACCCGGCATAAAACGGGCCAAGTCGGCAGTAGCACGGGCTTCTGTGAAACTTTGCTCCAAGGCGTTCTCTATAAGAGAGGCTGCTTCCTTCCAACCCAGATATTCAAGCATCATCACAGCGGAAAGGATGATGGAACAGGGATTCACAATGTCTTTCCCGGCAATGTTCGGAGCCGTCCCGTGAGTAGCCTCAAAAATGGCATGCCCCGTTTTATAGTTGATATTCGCACCCGGTGCAATGCCGATGCCGCCTACCATGGCAGCCAGTTGGTCGGACACATAATCACCGTTCAGATTCAACGTGGCAATCACGGAATATTCTTCGGGGATAAGCAACGTGTTCTGCAAGAATGCATCGGCAATGCAGTCCTTGATGACCAGACGCCCTTCTGCCAGTTCTTTACCAAACTCACGTTCTGCCAGTTCGTACCCCCACTTCTTGAAGCCGCCTTCCGTAAATTTCATGATGTTTCCTTTGTGTACCAAGGTCACGGAAGGCAGATGATGCTCAAGCGCGTATTGGCAGGCGGCACGCACCAAGCGCTCTGTTCCTTCTCTTGAAACGGGCTTCACGCCAAACGAGGAAGTTTCGGGAAAACGGACTTTTGTCACCCCCATGTCATCACGGAGAAAACGATAGAACTTTTCAGCCTCCGGAGTTCCGGCTTCCCATTCGATGCCTGCATAAATATCCTCGGTATTCTCACGGAATACGCACATATCCACCTTCTGCGGCTCTTTGAGTGGAGAAACAATACCCTTATACCAACGTACCGGACGTTGGCAGACATACAAATCGAGCGTCTGACGCAAGGCTACGTTCAAGGAACGGATACCTCCACCGACGGGAGTTGTCAAAGGACCTTTGATGCCCACCTTATAGGTGCGGAAGGCTTCCATGGTTTCGTCCGGCAACCAGGAGCCGGTTTCGTGGAAAGCACGTTCTCCTGCCAGCACTTCTTTCCATTCAATGCCACGCCGGTCACCATAGGATTTCTTGACAGCGGCATTCACGACAGCCTGCATGGATGGGGTCACTTCTGCTCCCACTCCATCGCCGGAAATAAAAGGTACAGTAATTTTTTCCATATTCTATCTTGCATTAAGTGCAGAACCGGCCCGGAACCAGGCTATCTGCTGTTCGTTATACGTATGTTGTACTTCAAAACTTTCTTTACTCCCGTCCTCGTGATGAAGAACCACCTTCAACGTACGTCCCGAAGCAAAATCTTTCAACCCCATGACAGAAATCAGGTCGCGTTCCCGAATCTTGTCATAATCGGCCTTATCCGTAAAGGTCAGTGCCAACATGCCTTGTTTCTTTAAATTCGTCTCATGGATACGGGCAAAGCTTTTCGCCAAAATGGCGTGTACATTCAGGAAGCGTGGTTCCATGGCAGCATGCTCACGGCTGGAACCTTCACCATAATTCTCTTCGGCAACGACAATGGAAGGGATGCCTTCTGATTTATACAGCTTCGCAGTGCCTGACACTGTTCCATAGGTATTGGTGGAGCGGTTCCAAACCTTGTTCGTCTCTCCATTGAAAGCATTGACAGCCCCCATCAGCATATTGTCCGAAATATTCTCCAAATGTCCCCGGAAACGGAGCCATGGCCCCGCCATAGAGATGTGGTCGGTGGTACATTTCCCTTGCACTTTAATCAATAAGGGCATATTCAGCAAGTCCATGCCATCCCAGGCAGGGAAGGGAGTCAGCAGTTGCAAGCGCTGTGAATGAGGATTGACCGTAATTTCCGTCTGTCCTTTGCCTGGAGCAATGTATCCTTCCTTTCCTCCTATAAACCCGTGTGCCGGCAGTTCTTCACCGACCGGTTCGGACAGTTTCACAACCTCTCCTTTGGCATTGACCAGCGTATCCCTCAACGGGTCGAAACAAAGGTCACCGGCAATGGTCAGCGCCATCGTTATCTCCGGGGAAGCGACGTAAGCAAAAGTGTTGGGATTTCCATCGGCACGTTTGGCAAAATTACGGTTAAAAGAGGTGACGATGGAATTTTTGCGTTCGGGGTCATCAGTATGGCGCTTCCACTGGCCAATACAAGGTCCGCAGGCATTCGCCATTATCGTTGCGCCAATATCTTCGAAAGCGGCAATCATGCCGTCGCGTTCAGCAGTGGCACGTATCTGCTCCGAACCGGGGTTGACAATCAGCGGAGAAGCAACCTTCAAATTCTTTTCCTTTACCTGCCGGGCAAGGGAGGCTGCGCGGCTCAAATCCTGATAGGACGAATTGGTGCACGACCCTATCAGGCCGACTTCCATCCGGCGGGGATAGTTATTGGTTATCACTACCTCGGCAAATTTCGATATCGGTGTTGCTGCATCCGGCGTAAAGGGCCCATTGATATACGGTTCCAACAGCGAGAGGTCTATTTCAATGATGCGGTCGTAATATTTTTCCGGATTTGCCAGCACTTCGTCGTCGGCGCGAAGGTCGGCAGCTACGGAAGCAGCCATTTTTGCCACTTCTTCACGTCCGGTAGCCTTCAAATAAGTACCCATGCGCTCATCGTAAGGGAAAAGGGAGGTAGTCGCCCCCACCTCTGCCCCCATATTGCAGATGGTAGCCTTTCCAGTGGCAGACAACGAAGCGGTTCCCGGTCCAAAATATTCAATGATGGCATTGGTTCCCCCTTTTACAGTAAGAATACCCGCCAACTTCAGAATAACATCTTTGGGAGCTACCCAGCCACTCAATTTACCCTTCAAGTGTACGCCTATCAGACGCGGCATTTTCAGTTCCCATTCCATGCCGGTCATCACATCCACCGCATCGGCACCACCCACACCAATGGCCACCATGCCCAAACCTCCGGCATTGGGCGTATGAGAGTCCGTACCTACCATCATTCCACCCGGAAATGCGTAGTTCTCCAATACCACCTGGTGAATAATGCCTGCCCCCGGCTGCCAAAAACCTATACCATAGCGGGAAGAAACATCACGGAGAAAATTATAGACCTCCTCGTTGGTCTTCGTAGCAGTCGCAACATCTTCTTTTGCACCTTTATATGCTTGAATCAAATGGTCACAATGCACAGTGGAAGGCACGGCAACCTGCTCACGGCCTGCATTCATAAATTGCAATAAGGCCATTTGAGCCGTTGCATCCTGCATGGCCACACGGTCGGGACGGAAATTCACATAGTCTTCTCCCCGTCTGTAGTTCTTCACTTTATCCCCATCATACAAATGAGCATACAAAATTTTCTCCGCTAAAGTCATCGGACGCTGTAGTACATTCCGTACGCGTTCTATCTTCTCCGAATAAGCGGCATAAAACGTTTTGAGCATCGTTAAATCATATACCATAACCACTATTTTTTAGTTTTTCATTATTGTAAAGATTACAAATTAATATCATAAACAAATAAAAAGGCTGAATAGTTTAACAAAATAAAGCATTTTTTCCGTCGGAAGCGAAGAATGATTACCTTTGCAACCATGAAGGAACAAGATTCAAATAGTCCTATTATTCACCTCCAGCAGCAACAACTTTTGCTGCGCATGGAATACGAATACGAAAAAGAGGAATTCAAACGCCAAACCGAAAACATGGGGATTGCCCGGAAAGTGAAACGGGGACTTTGCTGGTATCCTGCCACTCCGGGACGAAGTTACTATAATTCACTGAATCAATTAGTAATAGAAATTACACACACAGAAAATACCGATATAGAACATAATTTTGAGTTCGGCCGTCCCGTATGTTTTTTCCGCCAGTCTGCCGATGGAAAAATAACCTATATGAACTTCACCGCTACCGTAAGCTATGCCGACGAGACACGGATGGTAGCGATAATGCCCGGAGCCGGTGCCGTTATGGAAGTGCAGGAAACGGACAACCTCGGCGTGCAACTTTATTTCGACGAAACATCCTATCGGACCATGTTCGAAGCCTTGGAAGATACGTTACGCTCCAAAGGCAACCGCCTGGCCGAATTGCGGGACATATTGCTGGGAACCTCGAAAGCCGGTTTCCGAGAGCTCTACCCCGTACGGTTTCCCTGGTTGAACTCCACGCAGGAGACAGCTGTAAACAAAGTGCTGTGTGCCCGCGACGTGGCCATTGTACATGGTCCTCCGGGAACCGGAAAAACGACCACCTTAGTGGAAGCCATCTATGAAACCCTGCATCGGGAACCGCAGGTACTGGTATGTGCCCAAAGCAATACCGCCGTCGACTGGATTTCGGAAAAACTTGTGGACCGTGGCGTCAATGTCCTGCGTATCGGCAATCCGACCCGTGTCAACGACAAGATGCTTTCCTTTACCTACGAGCGTCGTTTCGAGAACCATCCGCTTTATCCGGAGCTGTGGAGCATCCGGAAAAATCTCCGTGAACTGGGCAGCCGTGCCCGCCGTGGCAGCTATGACGAACGCGAAGGAGTACGCAGCCGTATGAGCCGCCTGCGCGACCGCGCCACCGCATTGGAAATACAAATCAATGCAGAGCTTTTTGATGGGGCACATGTCATAGCCTCCACGCTAGTAAGCAGCAATCACCGGCTGCTGAACGGACGCCGTTTCGGCACCCTTTTCATTGATGAAGCAGCCCAGGCCTTAGAAGCTGCCTGCTGGATAGCTATCCGAAAAGCAGACCGCGTGGTGTTGGCGGGTGACCACTGCCAACTTCCGCCCACTATAAAATGCTACGAAGCTGCCCGTGGAGGTCTGGAACGAACATTGATGGAGAAAGTGGTGTCCAACAAACCTGCCGTTGTCTCTTTGCTGAAAGTACAATACCGCATGCACGAGGAAATCATGAAATTTCCTTCCCAATGGTTTTATAATGGCGAGTTGGAAGCCGCTTCCGAAGTGCGTTACCGGGGCATCCTGGACTGGGATACCCCCATCCACTGGATTGACACCTCCGAAATGGATTTCAAAGAAGAATTTGTGGGAGAGACTTTCGGGCGCATTAATAAGGCGGAAGCGGACCTGCTCCTATCAGAACTGAAAATCTACATCAACCGTATCAGTGGCAACCGCATTCTGGAAGAAAAAATAGACTTCGGCATCATCTCCCCTTACAAGGCACAAGTGCAATATCTCCGCAGCAAGATAAAGGCAGACGCTTCACTCAAGCCTTATCGCAGCTTGTTCACTGTAAATACGGTGGATGGCTTCCAAGGGCAAGAGCGCGATGTTATCTTCATCAGCCTTGTCCGTGCCAACGAAGAAGGGCAGATAGGATTCCTGAATGATTTAAGGAGAATGAATGTAGCCATCACCCGGGCACGTATGAAGCTGGTGATAATGGGAGAGGCAGATACGCTGAAACATCACGGTTTTTACCGGAAGCTACTGGAGTTTATTCAAAATATAGGGAATCAATAATAAAGAAATACCCCCTCCGGTAACACCGAAGAGGGTATTTCACCTATTTATATAAAGCTGATTAATTGTTTTCCGGACGAAGTTTACGAACTGTAACAGCTGTCTGCCACATTTCGCTTTCACGCAAGGCTTTCAATTCTGCATTCAGCTTCTCACGATAATCGGGTTTGGAGTTACTGTCGATAGAAATCTGAGCTTCGTTGCCCGACTTCACACTTGCATACAATTTCTGTACAACCGGCTTGATGGCATCATGAAACGGGGTCATCCAATCCAGCGCACCACGCTGTGCCGTAGTAGAACAGTTGGCATACATCCAGTCCATACCGTTCTTGGCAAACAATGGCATCAAAGATTGAGTCAACTCTTCCACTGTTTCATTGAATGCTTCAGAAGGAGTATGGCCGTTTTCGCGCAATACTTCATACTGAGCCAACAGCAATCCCTGGATAGCACCCATCAATGAACCGCGTTCACCGGTCAAGTCGGAAGTGGCTTCGCGGATGAAAGTTGTCTCGAACAAATATCCCGAACCGATACCGATACCCAGTGCAATCGTCTTGTCAAAAGCCTTACCCGTAGCATCCTGATAGACGGCATATGATGAGTTCAAGCCACGCCCTTCGAGGAACATGGTACGAAGTGAAGTACCGGAACCTTTGGGAGCAACCATAATAACATCAATATCTTTAGGAGGAACCACGCCGGTACGGTCGTTCCAGGTAATAGCAAAACCATGAGAGAAGTAAAGAGCCTTTCCGGGAGTCAAATAAGGTTTGATAGTCGGCCATACAGACATTACAGCTGCGTCAGACAACAGACACATGACGATAGTACCTTTCTGACAAGCCTCTTCGATGCCGAACAAAGTCTCACCCGGTACCCATCCGTCAGCCACCGCCTTTTCGTATGTCTTACCCGGACGTTGTCCTACAATCACATTGAAACCGTTATCACGCAAGTTGCAAGCCTGGCCCGGGCCTTGTACGCCATAACCGATTACTGCAATTGTTTCATCTTTCAAAATCTCACGTGCTTTTTCCAAAGGAAATTCTTCGCGGGTCATTACATTCTCAATAACACCGCCAAAATTCAATTGTGCCATTTTTTGTTTTAATTTTTATTTGTGGCTTACGCCAACGTTGATAAATTTATTTATTTCTCTGTAAATATCACTTTAGAGCGACAGACCACTTCGCTGCCATTCTTTTTCACCTCCACATCGTAAACGCCCTCACCGGCATCATCCATGAACAAAGTCAACTCATCCCCATAATAGCTTTCGGCTACATATGCCATTTCAAAACGACGGATGCGCTTCTCCTTATACATCTCTATCGGGAACAAATCAAGGATATGCTCGATGTAACGGATGCTGTTCACATGCCCGTTAATGTCAATATCACTGTATTTGGCTACCAAAGCAGCAACCGGTTCCTTTGAGGCCACCTTTATCCGCGAAGGTTTTTCTATCGGGCAAGGCTCATCGCAAACATAATCTACAATGCTGCCACTATGAAGAGCCAGCAAATCTGCCGGCTTACGGGTATTCATGCTAATCATCGCCCAAACGGAACGTGCATACCCAATCTTCTTACCCTCCTTATCGATGATAGCGAAATTACGGTCTGTAAAAAGGCGATAGACATTCTCCACCCAAGTCTGAATGGAGAAATCTTCGTACTGATAAGGCATTTCATCCAGTTCGACAGCCAGACGGGACAATACCCAAGTATAATTGTCCTCGTTTAGAGTCGCGATGCCAAAACCGCGGTCGCTGGCATGGAAACCCGCACAATTCAACAAATGGTTGCCCAATACTCCCATTGTCAGCCGTCCGGTAAAGTCGACATGAAACGGTTCGGCAACAAACTTGTAGGTACCTATCTTATTGTTCTCGCTCATCATGATTCCTAGTGTTTACTTTGACGATATTTTGCTTCACGGTCCGCCAGATATTCATTGACACGCTCAAAGCAGCTGGTCGTAATGGCTACGCGACCCGAACGGACGAACTGAAGTACGCAATCCAACTGGCGCAACTCCTCATAAAGATTGGTGATTTCCTCACTCATGCCATTCTTCTCAACAATGGCAAATACAGCATTCACCTCCACAATACGGGCATTGTACTTACGGATTACTTTAGACACCTCCGGTTTTTCTTCCAGCGTAGGAGTCGTTATTTTATAGAGGGCAATCTCGTGCTGATAGATTTCATCATCCGTGAAATAATGGGCTTGCAGCACATCTATTTTCTTGGTAATCTGCTTGGTCACCTTTTCAATGGTATCCTTGTCCGTCCAAGCGGTAATGGTATATTTATGTACCCCCTTGATGGAGGAGGCCGATACATTCAAACTCTCGATGTTTATCTGCCGGCGGGTAAACACAGCCGTCACCTGATTCAGCAAACCGGCAAAGTTTTCCGAATGAACAATGATTGTATATAGTTTTTTATCCATAGATAGAGTAAATTCTTTAATTTCGCATGACTTCAGCATTCCAACAACATCTGATTGACCGAACCGCCCGGAGGTGTCATCGGCATTACATTTCCTTCTTCCTCCACACAAGCTTCGAGCAGGAACGGTCCGTCAGTCGCTATCATCTCGTCAATCGCTTTTGCCAGCTCCTCGCGGGTCATTACCCTGCGTGCAGGAATATCATATGCCGAAGCAATCTTCATATAATCCGGATTCATCATCGGAGTAAACGAATAACGACGATTGAAGAACATCGCCTGCCATTGACGAACATTGCCCAGGAAGTTATTGTTCAACAGAATCATCTTCACCGGAGCCTTTTGTTCCATGATGGTACCCAGTTCCTGCAGGTTCATCTGCAAGCCGCCGTCTCCCATGAATACGCATACCGTGCGGTCCGGACGTCCAAAAGTGGCACCGATAGCTGCCGGAAGGCCGAAGCCCATAGTACCCAGGCCACCGGAAGTAACAATGCTACGTTCCTTGCTGTATTTGAAATAACGGGCGGACATCATCTGATTCTGGCCGACATCAGTCACCAATATCGCCTCGTTATGGGTAGCCTCACTCACAGCACGCACCACCTCACCCATGCTTAGCGCTTTTCCTGCCGGATGTAATTCCGGACGGATTACCTTTTCCTCTTCCACTTCCTCGTATTGCCGGAAACTGTCAATCCATTCCTGATGGTTGGCGGGTTCCAGCAATTGGGTAACGGCAGCCAGTGTCTCTTTGCAATCTCCCAGGACAGCAACATCGGTCTTTACATTCTTATCTATTTCGGCAGGGTCAATATCAAAGTGGATAATCTTCGCCTGCTTGGCATATGTTTCCAATTTACCCGTCACACGGTCATCAAAGCGCATGCCTACGGCGATAAGGACATCACATTTATTGGTATTGATATTGGGTCCCAGGTTACCGTGCATACCAAGCATTCCTTTGTTCAACGGATGGTTCGTAGGTAATGCGGAAAGTCCCAATAAAGTGCATCCGGCAGGCATTCCGGCTTTCTCAATGAAAGCACGAAGCTCTTGCTGGGCTTCTCCCAGCTCCACGCCTTGTCCTACCAGCACCAAAGGCCGTTCCGCACCATTTATTAATTCAGCAGCCTGCCGTATGGCCTCCGGCTCCATTTCGGGAACGGGAAGATAGCTACGGACATAGTCCACCTTAGTAGGCGCATATTCTGTTTTCTCCACTTGGGCGTTTTTAGCAAAATCCAGCACGACCGGTCCCGGACGTCCGCTCTTTGCCACATAGAAAGCACGTGCCACTGCCCAGGCCACATCTTCTGCACGACGAATCTGGTAACTCCATTTCGTGATAGGCTGAGTAATGCCTACCAAGTCCACTTCCTGAAATGCATCCGTACCCAAGAAGTTCGTCCCTACCTGGCCGGCAATGACAACGATAGGCGTACTGTCAATCATGGCATCTGCAATGCCCGTGATAGTATTGGTAGCACCCGGTCCACTGGTAACCAGACAAACGCCAACCTCGCCTGATACACGTGCAAAGCCTTGTGCCGCATGGGTTGCTCCTTGTTCATGGCGAACCAAGATGTGGTTCAATTCCTTCCGGTGGTCGTATAAGGCATCGAATACCGGCATGATGCTCCCTCCCGGATAACCGAAAATGGTCTTTACTCCCTGATGCTCCAGAGAGCGCATCAATG
>OGZD01001517.1_pt1 | contig 17652 bp, 8 predicted proteins | sample 1576701 | NCBI WGS metagenome assembly OGZD01 (sample SAMEA3541487, study PRJEB24748) | human gut metagenome | biome: human gut; feature: human-associated habitat; material: faeces | place: China | collected 2012
GCACATCTTCGGGGAACAATACGAGTTGGGAATGGACTATCTGCAACTGCTATACCTGCAACCGATTCAGAAGTTGCCTATCCTGCTATTGGTATCGGAAGAACGCAACACGGGCAAAAGTACGTTTCTGAATTTCCTGAAAGTCCTGTTTCAGAACAATGTCACATTCAACACCAACGAGGACTTCCGCAGCCAGTTCAATTCCGACTGGGCAGGGAAACTCCTTATCGTGGTGGACGAAGTGTTGTTGAGCCGCAAAGAGGACAGCGAGCGGTTGAAGAATCTTAGCACCACACTCTCTTACAAAGTGGAAGCCAAAGGCAAAGACCGTGACGAGATAGCATTCTTCGCTAAATTCGTGCTGTGTTCCAACAACGAATATCTGCCTGTCATCATAGACGCAGGTGAAACACGTTATTGGGTACGGAAGATAGACCGCTTACAGTCCGATGATACTGAGTTCCTGCAAAAGCTGAAAGCGGAGATTCCTGCTTTCCTCTATCATTTGCAGCACAGGAAGCTATCCACCAAGAAAGAGAGCCGTATGTGGTTTGCCCCGTCACTTCTGTACACAGAAGCCTTGCATAAGATTATCCACAGCAACCGTAATCGGTTGGAGATTGAAATGTATGAACTGCTTCTCGATATTATGACAACGATGAATGTGGACAGTGTTTCATTCTGTCCGCATGATATACTCGTTCTATTGGCAAATACGTATGTCAAAACGGAGAAACATCAGGTACGGAAGGTGTTGCAGGATTGTTGGAAACTGACACCCGCCTGCAACACCCTCACATATACCACCTACCAAGTGGACTACAACCGTGAATGCCGTTACTCTCCGCTGCGCAGGACAGGAAGGTTTTACACCGTGACAAGAACTTTTTTAGAAGCACTATGATTATTTTGATGAAATGATGAATAAGTATATAAAAATATTGAAATACAGACTACTCCTTTCTCATCAACCTTTCATCAAAGACATTTTGCAGATGAAAAGAGAAAGAAACCACCAATATCCTTTCTCTTTCGGTGAATGTTTTGATGAAAGCGTGATGAGAGGCTATTGTGTTGATATACAATAATAATATAGCCCCATTCATCAAATCATCGCTTTATCAACCATCATTAAATCCGTAGGAATATACATTATGAACATTCAAGAAGCAAAAACAATTAAACTGGCGGACTATCTGCAAAGTTTAGGCTACTCGCCAGTGAAGCAGCAAGGAAACAACCTTTGGTACAAATCCCCGTTCCGGCAGGAAACAGAAGCATCGTTCAAGGTGAGCTTGGAACACAATCTGTGGTTCGATTATGGACTGGGCAGAGGCGGCAACATCATCGCATTGGCGCAGGAAATTTACTGTTCGGACTATTTACCATATCTGCTTGGTAAGATAGCGGAGCAAATGCCACACGTCCGACCTGTATCTTTCTCTTTTCACCAGCAGGCATCCGAACCGAGTTTCCAACATCAGGAAGTGAAAGAACTTTCCCATCCGGCATTGCTCCGCTACTTGCAGGAACGGGGTATAGACACCGATTTGGCGAGGTCGGAATGTAAGGAACTGCACTTCATCCATAACGGCAAGCCCTATTTCGCCATCGGTTTCCCGAATGTGGCAGGAGGCTATGAGGTGCGCAACCGTTTTTTCAAGGGCTGTATCGCACCGAAAGACATCAGCCATGTCCGTCAGCAGGGAGAGCCGAGAGAAAAATGTCTCGTGTTTGAGGGTATGATGGACTACCTGTCATTCCTCACGTTGCGGATGAAGAACTGCCCGACCATGCCGAACCTTGACGGGCAGGATTACATCATCCTCAATTCTGTTTCCAATGTTTCCAAAGCCATAGATGCGCTGCACGGGTACGAGCGCATCCACTGCTTGCTCGACAATGACGAGGCAGGTAGAAATGCCTACTTGGAGTTGGCAAAAGAGTTCAGCGGACATATCCGTGACTTCTCCGACAACTACAACGGGCACAAAGACCTGAACGATTACCTCTGCGGAATCCGCCGAGAATTAACCGTTAATCCACCGCCAAGAACCATCGTAAAACCCAAGAAGAAAGGGCTGGGATTATGACATCTTTAATAAGAAAAACGGGAGTTGTTCGAAATTCATTCCTTAAGGATTGGGAGGTAGCAAGTTTGTGTTTCGGGTGTACCGAAACCACTTGCTACCCACCATCCATGTTGAAGGAGGTGGCATCCCGTTGGTCTATATAGTATAATCACTAACGTAATGTAACAAATAAAATATGGAACAGAACAAGGAACGTAACAAGGGAGGTCGTCCCAAGAAAGAAGCGACCGAGAAACTGAAATACCGTGTCGCGGTGAAGATGGCGACAGCCGATTACTTTCGTCTGCTGACACGGTCGCATGAGGCAGGCGTATCGCCGAGCGAGTACATGAGAGAATGTTTGTGCAACGGTCATGTGAAGGAACGGCTGTCCGAAGAACACGCCGGATTCATCCGCCAGCTCTGTGGCATGGCGAACAATCTCAACCAGCTTGCGCACAAGGCTAACGCCGGAGGCTTCCATGACGAGAAGTGGGATTGCAAGGTGGCGGTGGCAAGGATTCACGAACTGATAACCAAGATAGGGATATGATGGCGAAAATCGTAAAGGGAAGCGACTTCAAGGGTGTGGTGGACTACATCCTTGACAAAGGCAAAGCTACGCAGTTGGTGGCACAAGAAGGCTTGTTCTTGGAAAACAGGGAAACCATCGCCATGAGTTTCAATGCCCAGTCGCGGATGAACGGCAAGGTAGCCAAACCTGTCGGACATATCGCATTGAGTTTTTCCAGAGAGGATGAGCCACGACTGACGAACCGCATTATGGCAGGTATTGCGCTTGAATACATGGAACGAATGGGAATCAAGGACACGCAGTTTTTCATCGCCCGGCACTTCGACAAGAAACATCCGCACGTGCATATCGCCTTCAACCGCATTGACAACAACGGCAACACCATTTCGGACAGGCACGAGCGTCTGCGCAGCACCCGTATCTGCAAGGAACTGACCTTGAAATACGGCTTGCACATGGCAAATGGAAAGGACAATGTAAAGCGCAACCGCCTGAAAGAGCCGGACAAGACGAAGTATGAGCTTTACGACATCCTCAAAACGGAAGTCGGCAGGTGTGGAAACTGGAATATACTTGTCGCCAACCTGAAACGGCATGGCGTGGATGTATATTTCAGCCACAGAGGGCAGACTGACGAAATACAAGGCGTGGTCTTCACTAAGAACGGCTATCGCTTCAACGGCTCCAAAGTGGACAGGCGTTTCAGCTATTCCAAGATTGACACTGCTTTGCAGCGTAACAGACGAGAGGAACGTATGGGAATGACTGCCAAAGCGCATGAAGCTGCTACACCAAGCGCACTATCCGGCACGGCACAAAGCGAGTTATTCAATGGCTCTTTGGGATTGCTGAATGGCGGTGGCTCATCTTATAACGCTGCTGATGCGGAAGCCAATCAGGAAATGGCAGAAATACTTCGTAGAAGGAAGAAACGCAAACGGGGATTGGGATTGTAAAAATCAACATAATTCTAAAGTAGAAGTCGGATTATTCACTATAATTTGCTGGATTATCACGACTTTTTTATAATTTTGCAAACGGATTGAGGAAACTCATTTCCAAGATATAAGAGAAAACGAAGAAGCGTTATGCTTATCTTGTACTTGAAAACGTAGGAAATTTTCAAATTGGATACAAGGATAGCATAGTGGTTCTCACGCTATAGCGTGGGCTGCTATTGCTACATCTGTATCCAAGGTTTCCTACGACCTTCAAGTAAGAGTGTGGCATAGGGTTCACGCTCTTTGCTAATATATATAATAAGAGTACATAAAACAAAGATTAGATGGTTGACAAAAAGATTACATGCCCATTTTGTGGTAAAGATATCACGAACGATTATCGCATATCTCGCACCATACCGCAAGAGGAAACAGCTCGAAGAGAATTTTCTACAGGCCATACTTGGGCTGGCGGTTATCTTAAAGAAACTAAATATATTCGCAAATTTGAAGTACTTTGCTGTAAAGATTGTTATGATGAGTATATTAAATATGAAGCAATAACTGATAAAATGGCTTCATTTGCAATTCCGATAGGATTTGTTGCTGGAATTGTTTATACAATCTATATGAGGTATTTTAAAAATAATATGGACTTTAGTTTTGGTGGACTGATAGCCTGTATTATTGGAGGAATCCTTGGAGTATTTGTATTTTCAATACCTACAATGATTGTAAATCTTGCACATCGCAAGAAAGTATCCTATAAGCGAGCAAAACAATGTAATGCAAATCTTGGCTAACAAGGGATAATGAACTACAGACCAATTTCTTTTTTATTAGGAGCAGGTTTTTCTGCTCCAATGGGGTATCCAATTGGGAACGTGCTGAATGAAAGTCTACAAAATTTTCATAAGTTCAATGTTTGTGTATCACCTGATGGAAAAATGTTTGCTATAGATAAAGAATCAAAGCAAACATTTTATGGAAATCCATACACTATATATCTGAATTGTTGTATTAAATTAATTGAGGAGTATTCAAAAGAGAATAATTTTGATTATGAAGAGTTTTTTGAATTTCTCGCTCAGAAAAAATATCTAAGCATACCTCAATATCGAGAATTATGCAGTTCTTTTATCACAGAAACTGTATCCTTAGATTATATATCTTCAAATATTGAGGATATATATAATCAAATGGTATCGTACCTTTTGAAGGATGGAGACAATATAGTATGGTATGATAATCAGCCATACCATATTGGCAAAATAGACAAATACGATGGATTTTTGAGCCTATTAAAAGATTGGGCGTATAATCGAATCACTCATATTCATACATTGAACCATGATATGCTTTTTGAATCCTTTAATAGGACTGATTATATTTCAGGAGATATTTGTGATGGTTTTGAAGAACTTGGTTCAAACTATTATGGGAAATTAGAATTAGCGGATGGAAGAACATATAATGTAAGATTAGAACGATTTACAGCCAATTACACAAAGAATATACGATTATATAAACTTCATGGGAGTTTAGACTATGTCTTATATCATAAAACTGCAAACGATGGCATTTCGCTTATTCCCGAACAATATGTAAAAATTAAGTATGGCATTGGTTATGATGGATTGATGCGTGATACCGGTAGTACTGAAAAATATGAGGAATATCCTTTTGCATACCATGCAAATTTCTTAACAGGCACCACTTCTAAAATCAAAAAATACGAAGACCCATTTCTTTTCAAGCCTCTATTCAATTTATTCAAGAAAAATCTTGAGAAATCAGAAATGCTTATAATTATAGGATATGGATGCAAGGATAGTGGGATAAACGATATAATCAAAAAACACTTTAAAGGAGATAAGATATTCATCGTTGACCCTTATTGCGATAAAAACAAGACTGTGAATGAATTTGCTATGCGTGTTGGTGCAAAAATAATCAAAACTCAGATGTCTGATTTGCGAATTGAATGCTTTATGGATTAAGTTCATTAGATAAATACCTGAGGATAAAACATATATTCCTAACCAAATTTATACCTAAAAAACATAGGTTAGTTTAATGCATTTCCGATTTTTATTGCTACCTTTGCATCAAGACGAGTGACAATGATAGCAACTCGCAGCAGAACGTAGAAATAGACACGGTTGCCAAATCATTACCTCATTTTTACCTTATCCTCTGAAACGCCTACAAATAAAGAGGTTATAAAAATCTTCCAGAATTACTGTATTTTTTTTGATTTCGTTCACAATAAAATATTTCTTAAACGGGATAATGCTCGTAACTTCTGTAGGGGCTCTTTTCATACCTTATGGTCTTGATATTATTTTCATAATCCCGATCTCTGTTTTTGTGAACCTGAAAATCGCACATCGAAAAATACATTGACCTTTAGGCGGGTGGTGGCAGTGGTATTGCCTTGGCTGTTGCCGGAGCGTGAACAGCCGGATACCTGCCTGTAAAAGCCTTGGATACAGGACAGGCTGCACCGGAATCGGATGCAGCCTGTCTTTGCGGAGGGCGGTTCGGGTGGAATATCCCCGCCGTAGCCTTTTCCCGGCCTACCTTTTCCCGGCCTATTTCAGGAGTACGAACCGGTTTTCATAGGGTTTCAGCGCCAGCGAAGTGACGCTTCGGCTGTCCAGCGGGTGTCCTGTCGCATCGGCCGCCGTAAAGGGCAGTTCGCGTCCCGAGGCGTCGAGCAGGGTAAGGGTGCCTGCCTGCCCGTCGGTTTCCCGCAGGTTGATCAGAATGCCCTCTCCGCTGGCTGCGGGGGTGCATGACGTGATCAGCACATGGCTGCATCCGCTGCGCAGGAATGAGCGGTCGCGGGTGTTGCCGTTGGCCTTCGTGGCGGCCGGCATGACGCGGGTGCAGAGCGGGATGCGTGCACTCCAGCCGAACTGCGATGCGGCCGTGTTCGAGGTGTCCCGGGTTGAACTGATGACGAACCCGCACTTGAATTCCCCTTCCTGCGAAGCGCGGAAATTCGTCGTCCAGTAATTGTTCATCAGCCACGGGAAGACATGCGGCTTTTCATAGGTGCGGGGCTGGCCATAGGGGTCGTCGAGCAGTTTCCCGAGCAGGTAGAGCGGTACCTCGCTGCCGCTTACGAGAATCTGGGCGTCGTCGTTGCGTGCCGCGACGAAATTCTGCACGGTGTTCCACGAGGCGCTCGTGCCGGGGATCTGGTCTTCGCCGGAACGGACTACGCCGCCCGGTACGTCGAACGTGAGCTTCGCATTTTCCAGCAGCCACGGCATGGCGACGTAGATCGCCGAAGGATCGGTCTCGGGGTTGCGGATGAAATCGTAGCCGAGCTCCACGCGTTTCACGTCGTTATACAGGCGTACTTCGACCTGCACGCCGAATTTTTCGTCGCATCCCTCGGCTTTGCCCGTGAAGCGGACGCTCTGGTAAATATCGCCCGACGTTACGCCCGGGCAGTGCACGTCGGAGAGCGAAGAGCGCCGGTAATTGTCGAATACTTTGCGTTCCATTTGGCGGCGGTCGCCGTTGAGCGATTCATAGACGAAAGCCCCCAGCTTCCATTCCGAGTCCGGGTCGACCATCTCCCGTCCCAGCTCCTTGTCGTAGAGCGAGGCGATCGTCCCCGAAGCCGGGTCGAAGACGATCCGGTAGAAATCGTTTTCGAGGCTGTTGTCCCGGAGTTCCGTGCGGCGGGGTGCCGCGGCCTTGCCGTCGCCGAGTACGATTTCGAAGGTCTTGTAACCCATGGCGGGGATTCCTTCCGCCCAGATGGCGTAATAGCGTCCTTCGCGGCGCGAGCGGATGGGCTGTACGCGCAGGGCTTTCCCGGCTGCATCGACGATCCGGAACTCGCGGTCTGCCGGGATCAGTTCGAAGTCTATGTAGACTGTCGCCAGTTCCGAGCGTTCCCAGCCGAGCGGGTTGAAGAACGTGAGCGTCGGGTGCGTCGAGCGGTAGAGGGCGCCTTGCAGGCGGCCTATGGCATCTTCATAGAGCAGTTGGGTGCTTTTGAGCGCCTCCCATACGTAGGAGCCCTTTTCAGCCCATTGTACCTGTGAATTTTCGCATCCGGGATTCCAGATGCTTTCCGCAGCCCCGAAGGTGTGCTCGTCGTAGAAGAGCAGGTTTTCGTGGATGCGGCGCAGTTCTTCGTGTGTCCCGCCGCTCTGGCCTGTCCCCTCCATTTGGGCCATCGAGAGCATCGCTTCGATGGCGACCAGGTCGGATTGCGTTTTGCGTGAGGCCGCCGTCTCGCGTGCCGCCGACCCGAACCCGTCCGTCCACCAGTCGGGATAGGCGGCCCGGTATACGGGCAGCTTGTCGCCGTACTGGGAGTCGATGCGCCCGAGGAATTCGTGTGCCGTGGCGCTGCGTAGCTTCGGCCATGCGTAGCGTTCGTTCCATGCGCGGATCAGGTCGCACTCGCGCATCGACGGGGGCGAGTTGTCGGTCAGGTATCCCGAGTATTGCACGGCGATGACCGGGAACGGGTAACCCGTGCGTTTGAGGTTGCGGATGTACCCGAATACGCCGTCTTCCAGGCGGGCCATATCGCCCGTGTGGATGCCCCACGAGTTCCCGGTATGGTAATGGTCGCTGCGGAACATCAGCAGTCCTTTGCCCGACGGGGACTCCCAGCGGTAGAGTGTCGGACGGTCGAACGGGACGAGGGCGCGGTGGTTGTTCGACCCGATCGAAAAATATTTCACGCCCAGGTCGGGCAGGTAATCCGCCAGGCACCATGCGATGCCGTTCACGTCATTCTGCATGGCTGTTTCGACCGGCAGCCCCAATTCCCGGAATCGGGCCACGGGCTCGAGGAACGTCTTGTAATTATTCTCGCCCGACAGCTCGGACATGTTGAAGAACATGGCCGTCACCTCGATCTGCCCTGCCTTGACGTACCTGATGAATTTGTCCACCTGTGCCTTGGGACGTATGCGCAACCATTCGCGTACGGGCCACGAGGCTTCGCATGTCCAGCGGAACTTCGCGTCGTCCGGGTAGTCGGCCGTCAGGTCGCAGTATTCCACGGCATAGTCGATATAGCGCAGGTGCTCGGTGAGTATTTCGGTCTGCGGTTTGGTATAGCCGATGTCCGTGTGCGTGTGCTGCACCAGGTAGACGGTGTATTTGTCCGCCGGGGCGATTTCCACCGCCGCCGACAGGGCTTTCCCGCGGTTGGGATGCACTTCGAAATCCACCGTGCGGCCTTCGTACCCTTCGGGAATGTTGACCTCGACGGTGTTTATCCCGCGAGACAGTGCGACCGTCCCGCCCGGTTTGCCGTCGTAGTTCCATCCGGCACGCTGGGGCTTGCCCCAGTTGACGAGGGTCAGCGTCACCGGGTGCAGCAGCTCCCCTTCGGCGGGGCCGTAAATCAGCCCCGGCTGCGAGTGGCTTCCGATGAGTGCGATGCCGTCGCCGGGGCGTGTGCATTTCACGCTGCGGTCGGCTTCGAGGACGATGGCGTCCCAGACGAGCCAGCTGCCGCCGGCATTGCGGATCGTGAGGAGGTTTTCCCCGGCGCCGAATGTCCCGGCCGGCAATAGGGCCTCGATCGCAAGGCCGCGTGCCGAGGTGCGTTTGGTATCCGGGTAGTTGATGTCGTCCCCGGCAGGCGCCTGCACCGAGGTGCGGAACCCGCCTGCGGAGATTTCGATCGTCGGGGGTGACGAGGCCTGCGATTCGACCAGGTAGAGTGTCAGCCGCATCTCCGCCCGGGAGGCTTGCGCATCGGCCCCGAAGCGGATCAGCAGCGATCCGTTGCCGTTGCCGGCCCATCCGTCCTGGGGCCCGGGCAGGATGTAGGGGATCTCTCCCGGTGTGCTGCGCCCTACGTCGTACGCGGCCGCCGCGCCGGGGAACCGGCCCAGAAGGTCGGAATACGCGCCGTCGTACAACGCGAACTCGGCGGCCGAACCGTCTTTGCGGCCGATTTCCCATACGGGCCGGTAGGGTGTTGCCGACAGGCTGCCCCATAGCAGGGCCGCCAATACGGCAAGGATGGAATGCTTGTGTCTTTTCATATCGGAATTTTTGGGTTATTCGGGGTCAGTCCATTTTACGTCGGTCATTTTTGCCACATGCCTGCCGGTCATGTCGGTGATCTCCGAGCCGACGTTGAGCGTCAGCGGCCAGTAGGCTTTCAGCCCTTCCTCAGTCCCGGAGAAGTCGCATGCCACATCGGCTGCGGCCTCGGCCTCGGTGCGGACGTCCGCCCAGATCGAAACGTGCTGGATGTTGCCGCGCATGTAGCGGTTCGAGTAGGAGGGGGCGGTGCCCAGCTGCAGGTTGCAGGTCGGCTCCACGATGGCCTTGCCGCACGCGAAGCTCTTTACCAGCCGTCCGTCCAGATAGAAGTGCATCTTGTCGTTGGCCTTGTACGTGGCTGTGATGTGGTACCACTTGTTCAGCTCGATCGTGCAGCAGGTGCCGCCCTTCCAGCTCCCGTCGTTGACGTAGAACTGCAGGTTCGCGCCGTTGTTGCGGATCATGATGGCACCCTTGCCCTGCTCGCACGAGATGACGTTCTGGTCGCCCGCTGCGAATTCGTCGAAACGTATTTTCATCTCCCAAGTCAGCTCTTCCGTGAGATCCCAGTCGCCTGCGGGCCCGAGGTTCATCTTCGACCCGGCGTTGAAATAGGGGATTCCGGCCTTGACGATGTTCTCCCGGAAGGCTTTTATCGCTTCTTCGAGCTGTTTGCAGGCGTTCCGGTAGCCTTCGTCCCGCGAGGTGTTGTGCATGATGTAATAGGCCTGGTCGATGCGGGCCTGCAATGCCTTCTTCGATCCGGGGGCCGTGTCGCCCTCTTCGATCCCTTCCGTCGACTCTTCGACGAGCGATTCCGCCTGGCGGATCAATGCCATGAGCGTCTGATGTGCTTCGGAATAGTCGTCGTCGCTGCATGCGCATAACACCAGTGCCGCGCAGAGGAAGGTTGCGAATTTTTTCAGTATGGTTTTCATGGTCGTTTACTGCATTAGGTGTTTAATATCCTTCGTTTTGTCCCAGGGTTCTCCAGTCGGGCATGCCGTCGAACTGCGTCTGCGGGATGGGGCGTACGACGTGGTACTCCTTGATGTTGTCCTTTGCATCGGGGTTGTAGATCCTCACCTGGTCGATGAGCCTGCCGAAGCGTTTCAGGTCGAGCCGCCGCTGCCACTCGCCGAAGAGCTCGCGGGCGCGTTCCTCGAGGATGAAATCGAGCGTCATGTCCTCTTCGGTGACCTTCATGGCCTCTTCGTATTCGGGCTTTTCGTGGTTGACGGCACGTTTGCGCAGCTGGGTTATGTCCTCGGCGGCACCCTTCAGGTCGCGGTTCTCCGTGCTCCGGATACGCGCCTCGGCACGGATCAGGTAAAGTTCGCCCAGCCGGATCACAGGGTAGCTGCGATCCGACAGCTTCGACATGTTGCCCGGCCGGGTGTGGTCGTAGAACTTGGTCATGCCGATGAACGTCCAGCGATCCTGCGGGATGCCGTCGGCGTCGAACATGTCGTTGCGGTCGAATACCGTGAAGGTCTTTTCCATGCGCTTGTGTTCCTCGACGGGCAGTACGTCGGGACAGAGGTAGAGCGCCGTGTCGATGTATTCGCGCCACTGGTTGAGCGGGAAGGCCGAACGGTCGTCGGCCGGGTCGTTGTAATACCATACCCATTGGTGCAGGTCGCTCCAGCGTTTGTCGGCGTCGCGGTCGAACAGATCCATGAAGTAGGTCGAGGGGATCGCCTGGCAGCCGCCGTAGCCCGTCCATTTGAGCATGGTTTGCACGCCCGGGAAACGGTCGATATACATGGCATACCACGACCAGTAGCCGTTGGCCTGGCGGAAGGCGTCGTCCTCGGTGAATTCCGTCGTCCAGATGAATTCGTTGTTAGTCTTGTCGTCGGCCCACAGGTCTTTGAGCGAGGGGCAGAGCTCCAGCCCGTAGTGGCCGATCACCTGCGATGCCATGTCTGCGGCCTCGTCCCACTGTTCGTTGTAAAGGTACATGCGTGCGAGCAGCGCCTTGGCTGCGGGCATGTCGATGCGCCCCGATTCCGTGGTGCGCGTGTCGGGGAAGAGCCCGATGGCCGTCTCGAGTGCGCCGATGATCTCTTCGTAGAACTTCGCGCGGGGCGAACGGCGGGCTTCGGTGCCCTCGGTCTCGTCGGTTGTCATCGGCAGGTAGCTGTCGCCCCACGTCTCGGTGACGATCCACAGGAACAGGGCCCGCATGACATACATCTCCGCTTTGAACTGGCTCTTTTCGTCTTCGTCGGCAAAGGGCGTCTGGTCGATCGTTTCGAAGAACAGGTTGATGTTGAACAGCGCCTTGTAGCAGTGGTTCCACAGCCATGCCACATTGCCGTTGGTGGCGTCGAGCCCGTAGTAGTCGCACAGGCCCACATCGCCCTGGTTCTTGCCGCGCAGGTAGATGTCCGTCCCCAGCTCGGTCATCAGCGGCCACTGTCCGTCGCCGCCGTAGAGGTTGTTGATCTTGGTGTAGCTCTGGTATACCAGCGCCTTGATGCCGTTTTCCTCCTTGAATATCTCGGTCGTCGACCCGTAGGTTTCTTCTTCGAGGAAGCTCTGGCATCCGGTCAGCCCTATCGTAAGTGCCGCCGCAAACAGGATGAATATCTTTTTCATGGTCTGGTTTTCGGATTTTAAGTTAGAACTGGACATTCGCGCCGAAGATATAGAACGACTCCCACCACGAGATGCCGCCCGTGTTCTGGAACTGGCTGTAACGCCACGGGGTGTTCATGGTCACATAGAAGCGCGTCTTCTTCACCACGCGCCCCATCCATGCCCGGGGCAGGGTGTAGCCGAGCGTGATGTTGCGGATGTTCACGTAGCTGTTCTTGTAGTAGCCCGTGGCGTCGAGGTATTTGATCGACTGTCCTTCGACCGGGCGTGGATGTCGGTCGGAAGGTTTTTCGGGTGTCCAGTAGTCGATCTTGTAGGTGTTCCAGCGTCCGAGCTGGTTCGCCCATTCGCTCGTGCTGCGGCCGTCGTGGGCCAGCGAGCCGAACTCGCCGTATACGTCGACCGAGAAGTCGATGTTCTTCCACTCCGCATTGATCTGCAGGCCGCCGACCCAGTCGGGGCGTGTCGTGCCGAGGATCGTGCGGTCGTTGCCGTCGATCTTGCCGTTGCCGTCCAGGTCGGCGACCTTGACCTCGCCGGGTTTCTGTCCGTAGATCGCAGCCAGGTCGGCTTCGTTTTCCTGCCAGATGCCTACCTGTTTGTAATTATAGTGTACGCCGTTGACCGGATAGCCTACGAACAGGCCGTTGTTGATGTCTTCCTTCATCTTGGGATCCTGCAGGCGTACCAGCTCCTCCTTGTTGCGGTAATACGAGAGGTTCACCCCCAGGTGGAAGTCCTTCGTTTCCACGGGGACGGTCGAGAGGCTTACCTCCCAGCCGCGGTTGCGGGTGTCGCCGATGTTCGTCCACGCCCGGTTGAAGCCCGAAGTATAGGGCAGCACCTTGAGGTAGAGCAGGTCGTAGCTCTTCGAATCGTAATAGTCGATCGTACCGTGGATACGTCCCTTGAGGAACCCGAAGTCGAGGCCGATGTCGAGCATTTTGTTGCGCTCCCACTCCAGGTCGGGCGTCGGGCGGGTTTCGGGCTCCAGCCCCGGGCGGTGCAGCTCACCGCCGTTGAAATTGGCGTATTTGCCGTGCAGCGTACCTGCCGTGGCATAGGCCGCGATCGAGTAGTTGCCCGTCATGCCGTACGAGGCGCGCAGCTTGAGGTTCGAAATCCATTCCACGTCCTTGAGGAAGGGCTCTTCCGAGATGCGCCACGCGATGGCCCCCGAAGGGAAGAAGGCCCATTTGTGCCCCGGCGAGAGCTGCGACGCACCGTCCTCGCGGAACGACGCGGTGATGATGTACCGGTCGTCGTAGGAGTATTGCACGCGCCCGACGACCGAAACCATCTGGCTGCGGACGAAGCCCGAGGACAGGCTTTTCGAATCGGTCAGGCGCCCCATGTTGTACCACAGGTAGGCGGGCGATTCCTGGTCTTTGCCCGACATCGAGGCATTGACCGTCTGGCGGTTCTGCATTTCATAGACGGCCGTCAGGTCGATGTTGTGCCTGCCGAATTGACGTTTGTAGTTGAGCACGTTGTTCCAGACCCAGTCGGCCTTGCGGTTGTTGTGCATGAAGGCCACGTTGCGCTCGTCGGTATACGATACCGAGCGGTTGTCGTAGTAATAGCCGCGCGACGAGAAGGCGGGGCTGTATGCGAAGTTGGTATTGAACGTGAGTCCCTTCGCCAGGTCGATCTGGGCGAAGAAGCGCAGGAAGAGTTTCCACTCCTCGGTCTTGTCCTTATATACGTCGTCGCTCTCGTTCATGTAGGGGTTCTTCACGAACGGGTCGCCGAAGGGGTAGACGTTGTAGCTGCCGTCCTCGTTGCGGGTCTGCGTGAGCGGGGACATGTGCAGGAACTGGTTGAACATATCCGGCTTGTCGTTCTTGACGATGTAGTATGCGCGGCTCGAAAGTCCTACCTTGAGGAACGGCAGCACCTTGTGCGAGAGGTCTGCGGTCAGGTAAAAGTGGTCGTGCCCCGCGTTTTTGTAGCGGCTGTCTTCGTTCTTGTAGTTGAATGCGATTTTGTAGGCGCTTTTGTCCGTTGCCGCCGAAATGGTCAGCGAGTGGCTTGTCCACAGGCGTTTCTTGTTGAAATACTTTCCCATCCAGTCATTGTCGACCTTGCCCATGTTGGCCAGTTCGATCCCGAAAAACGCCTTTGCGTCGTCGGCTTCGCTGTGCCAGGTGCCTGCCGCACGGCTCGCCTCGCGCTGGAATGCGATGTATTCGTCGGCGTCCATTACGTCGAGCGACCCCCAGTTGTTGACGCCTGCACCCACGAACCCGTCGTAGGTTACCGTCGTCTTGCCCTGTCTGGCCTGTTTGGTCGTAATCAGGATAACGCCGTTGGCGCCGCGGGCGCCGTAGATGGCCGTCGAGGACGCGTCTTTCAGCACGTCGATCGACTCGATGTCCCCGGGGTTGATCGAGGCCAGCGTTTCGTCGTAGGGAATGCCGTCGAGGACGATCAGCGGGTCGTTGCTGGCATTGCGCGAGCGGGTGCCGCGTATGCGGATCGAACCCCCGTCCATTCGGATCCCGGCGATGCCGGTCAACGCCGTGGTGATGTTGTAGGCCGGGATACGCTCGATACGGTCTGCCGAGATCGAGCTGACGGAACCTGTGATGTCCTTGCGTTTCATCGTCGTATAGCCGGTCACGACGACATCCTCCAGTCCGATCATGTCCTCCGACAGGACTACGTCCACCGAAGTGCGCCCGGCTCCTACCTTGACGGTCTGCGGCAGCATACCGAGGAACGATATTTCCAGCAGGTCACCGTCTTCCACCCCTTCGAGTGCATAGTGTCCCACGTTGTCGGTCAGCGTGCCGCGGGACGATCCTTTTATTACGACCGAAGCGCCTGCAACGGCTGCCCCGTGCGTGTCCTCGACGATACCGGATACCGTACGCCGAATTCCCCCCCCCTTGTATCCTGGGGGCTGATGGTTACTGTTACGGAACTTTCTGCGGTCGCATTTGCCGCCGCCGGCAACATCAGGGCCGACAGCACCAGGACAAAACCGCCTCTCATAATGCCCGATAGCCTGTGCCGGGGACGCCGGCCGGCCTGGATGATTGGATAGAAACGTTGCATGGTTCAGTAGTTTAGGTTAGTGTGGTTTGGGTTGGATGATTAATATTTGAACATTTTTAATAATGTATGAACATTAATGCCTACTGCAAATTTATACATAGATTTTTAAAATGCAACTTTTTTTGGCTCTTTTTTAATGATAATTTGTCAACGGCCGCCGGATATCCCTTTTCCGGTGGATTCTCGGTATCTCTGTGGATAATACCTGTTTGCCTGCATGTTTTTTGCCGGAACGGGGCGGAGCCGGTTCCGGATCGTTCCCTGATTCCCTCTGCCGGAGGCCGTTGCTGTGCCGGAGCTCCGGCGCCCGATAGTCGCTGTTTGTATGTACATGAAATCTTCCTTTAAGCGCGATGCTGCCGCCTGCCCGGCGGATTGCTGCCCGTCCGCTGCCTGCTTTCTGCCGGGGGCCGCCCGCTGCCCGTCGCCCGCTGCCCGTCGCCTGCTGCCTGCTTTCTGCTGTGTGCCGCCCGCTGCCCGCCGCCTGTCGTCTGTCCGGCAGGTTGCCCCCGCCTGCCGGTTCGCGTGGCGGGCGGCGTTGTCTGGCATTTCTGGCATTGCGGCACCCGCATTGTTCCCGGCTCCTTCCTGCTGTTCCTGCCTCTTCCTGTTGCTCCCGGCTTTTTCGTGTTGTTCCCGCCCCCCCCCCTCCCCCGGGCGGGGACGCCCCGAAAAAGTAACGGCGCATCCGTTGTCCGGATGCGCCGCCGATAGGGAATATGCCTGCCGCTATTCGGGGAGTTTCCCGGTTCCCCAGCGAGTGTTGGGCTTGGGCCCCAGCCATAGCTCGAGCAGGCCGCCGCGTGCGAATTCTTCGTGAGGGAACCAGAAGTTGTTAAGCACCCGGCCGTTTAGGCGTGCGCGTTGGATATAACAGTTCTTGTCCGAATTGCCGTAGGTGCGGATGACGAACCGGTCGGAACGGTCGGCCGGGTAATAACGCTTGTCGAGACGGATCGACACCTCGTCGAAGACCGGCGAGGTGATCTCGTATACGGGGCGGGCAGCGGCCGTGCCCCGCGTACTGAACAACCCGATCGACATCAGTGCGCTCACGCCGCCCATTTGTCCCTGGTCTTCGTGCCCGCCATACCCCCGGTCGGGCGTGGTGCCCCCGTAAGCCTGTTCGTTCACCCGGCGGACCCAGTATTGCGTGAGCCAGGGTTTCCCGCCCCAGCTGAATACGTGTGCGTTGGAGCATCCCGGCTGGTTGGCGTAGCTGACGTAGCCTTGTCCGTAGCCGAACACGAAATCCTGCGGCGCAGCCTGCTCGAATGCATAATTGAGCTTCCCGCAGAATTTGTCATAACCGCCCATGAGCGTTGCGAGGGTCGGTAGTTCGTGCGATACGCCCCAGGTGGCCTGCCAGGCATTGGCCTCGATCCAGCCGGTGCCCCTGAGCGGATCGTCGTGCAGCCATTGGCCCTGCTCGTCCTTGGGGAAGAGCAACTGCTGGTCGGGGCGGTATAGCTTGCGCCATCCGTGGGATCGGTTGCCGAAGTAGGCGGCCTCATCCTCCAGTCCCAAACGCACGGCCATTTGTGCGAGCGCCCAATCCTGGAAGTTCGACTCGATCGTCATCCCGGCGTTTTTCGGCTGGTAGCCGTGTTCGAGGTAAAATTCCCCGATTCCCTGCATGCCGCCCGGCATATGGTTGCGTTGCATCGTCCGGAAAGCGTGCATTGGGTCGCATTTGCGCATCAGCCCTTTGTTATAGGCCGAGACGATGAGCGGCGTGGCCGGACATCCGGACATGATGTAGGTATATCCTCCGGCGCAGGGCCCCCGGGGAATCAGCCCGCCGTTGTCGGCATAGCGGATGAGCGAGGCCGACATTTCGTCGGGCATTTCGGGCCATCCCAGCCCCCACAGGACGTTGAGGTTCCACTGCGTGAGCCAGAAGGCGTCGGAATTATACATGTGATGCACGACGCGGCCTGCCGCATCGCGCGGGAGCGTGCGGGTCTTGACCCGGATGTCGCGCGTGAACGAACCTGCGCGCTGGCCGTCCGTCAGGTCGGGGTATTCGCCGTTCACGTCGTCGATCTTGTGGCGGCCCAGCAGGACATGCCACAGGTCGGTGTAGAATTTTGTCCGTTGTTGCTGCGTGCCGCCTTTTACCTCGATGCGTCCCAGCCATTCGTTCCATTCGTCCTGTGCCGCGCGGCGCACGGCGTCGAAGTCCCAGGTCGTGGCGTCATGCGTGAGGTTCTCCCGTGCATTTTCCGTACTGACGTACGATACGGCCGTGCGGACATGGATGCGGTCGCCCGTACGGACGCCGTAATGTGCCGCGACGCCCGATGTGGGGGAGTCCAGGTAACTCAGCGCTTCGCGCGGGTGGCGCCTGGTGATTTCGGAGGAGCCTTCGAGCGAGTCGATTCCGGAATAACGGCGT
>OGZD01001526.1_pt1 | contig 17591 bp, 15 predicted proteins | sample 1576701 | NCBI WGS metagenome assembly OGZD01 (sample SAMEA3541487, study PRJEB24748) | human gut metagenome | biome: human gut; feature: human-associated habitat; material: faeces | place: China | collected 2012
ACCAGATTCATTAAAAAATGTCTCTCAAAGTGTCTTAAATTACGATACCATTATAAAGTTTGTTAGAACGTATTCTCCATTTTTAGGATATTTTGTATGTGTGGCTTTGGCTTATTTTCTTTGTTTTTATTTATTTCCCAAATATAATGCGGCCTTAGCCTATTTGGGTTTTTTAATTATATATACATATATTGATATTGGGGTTTTTATTTTAGGTTTTTTTATGGGAAAAATCATTGTCAAACGCAGCATTGACATTGGCTTTTTACTGTGCCTAATATATGCATTAATTTCTTTCGGGTTGATGCTCTTGATAGGTTCTCTGAAATACGTTTTTTATGATTATATGTATAGTAACTTTACGTTTACATTTTCAATCTTCATTGAATCATTAGGTGATAGAGATAGTTTGTTTGTTTCAATTGGGACATTTATATCTTTTTTTATTGGAGAAATTATAGAATACATCAATGATAAATCTAATTCTTGACGTATAGAACTGGATAATTGAAACGCTTTTATGCATAAAGAGAAAATAAAAAAATCGGGCAAAGGATTATACGACTATGACCTTTACCCGATTTCTTTATTTCCAGATATTCATGTCGGACAAGATAGACATGGTTATTTCAGTTGCGTTGCCTCCGGTAGCATCGCTGTCTGCACCAATGTTGGTAGCGAAAAAGTATGTATTATCTACAGTTTCGATATAGCCGATAAACCATCCGTTCACATCTTGGCCATCCACACGTCCGGTTCCGGTCTTTCCGTAGAATGTTCCGGCATCGGAAGAGGAAAGGCAGATGGCATCTTTTACTGCATTGATATTTTCAGGGGCGAAGCCAAGGCTGTTATTCTGCAGCCTGGTTAGAAGTTCGACCTGCTCTATTGGGGAAATCTTCAAGGAAGATTCCATCCAATAAGTGGAGAAATCACCGCTCATGTTTTCGTTACCATATCCGATTTCTTGAATATAGCTGTAAACGTCAGAGGCTCCAAGCTGTTCATCCAATGTCTGGAAATACCAGTTCACGGAGGAGTTCATTGCAGACTGTAAGGTCTGATCCGCATTCCATGCTTCAAAAGGATAGCTTTCTCCATTCCACGCAAAAAAGGAGTTTTCTGGTGTAATGACACCTTCTTCCAAACCGAACAAGGCATCATATATTTTGTAAGTGGAGTTTGGTGCAACCCGCAGGGTGGCATGCTCCTTGTCGTGTATGCTCCATTCATCATTTTTCAAATCGTATAAAACAAAGCTACCTTCGTATTCTCCGAAGTATGTGGAGAGGTCTACATAGGAAACATTCTCAGAAGAGGAATCCCATTGGTACTGGCTTCCGTCTGCTGCGTATGTAGAAATAAAAGGTGCGAATCCAAGGAGAAGAACAGCAGTCAGCACAAATGCAGTCATACCTTTTATTCTTTTCATAAATGTTGGCTTCTCATAAGAGGCAATGTTGATAATTCTCCGTTTCATCTGCTTCATGTTTCCACCAAGGCCGGCGGCAAACGGAAAAGGAGTAAGTGAAACCTTCTCTGCAAAGTTAATCAGTGTATTGCCATAATCTTCGTAAGCATCCTCTTCAAGCATTTTCAAAACGGAAGTGTCACAGGCAACCTCTCTATCATTACGCATTTCTTTCAGTGCGTACCAGACAAGAGGATTGAACCAATATACTACCCCAGCAAGATTCATCAGATAACTGGCAACAGCATCTTTGTGCTTATAGTGCTGCAGTTCGTGCAACAGCATATATCGCATATCGGATTCGTTGTAATCAGAGATCAGATGAATCGGCAGATAAATACATGGTTTCAAAAGTCCCACAATAATCGGGGATTTCAAAAATGCAGTACTGTAAACAGGGATATTTCTGTGAATTCCCATTTCCTCCAAACATCGATGATATAGTCTGCGTACTTCCGGGTTCTGAAGGGGAAGTCCAGATTTCTCCAAATTGCGTAGGCGGAGTGAGGATTTGATTACTAATATGATCATTGCAAAAATGCCTATAATCCATATCCCCAATAATATGTATCCGGCAATGGATGGTGTTTTGCTATTTACAGAAAGTGCGAAATCATTCATCCAGTCTGTATTTCCGACCGGATGAATTCCCACAGCTTCTCCCATAGCGGTTGCAGTGCCGGAAGCAGGGGAGCTTCTTAAGCTACCAAGCCACGAGAAGATTTGTGGAAATCCGATGAGACGGAACGGTATAAAGGGAACTGCCAGCAACCCAAGGAGCAGGAACCACAGATTATACTGCATCCGGCTGGACAGGTTGTTTTTGAATATCCGCTTGGCTATCAAAAGAATTCCGATGATACCGCTGATAAATACATTGCATATTAAAAGGCGTATCATAAAATTAGCCACGTTAATTTCCTCCTTTTTTTGACCTCTTGGAAAGAAGGGAACGTAGGGTGTCTATTTCTGTTTCAGACAGTCTGTCATTTTCTATATAGGCAGACAGCATGGCAGTGATATCCCCGTCATAGTATCGTTCCAGAAAAGAGTTGCTTTCCTGGCCGATGTATTCGCTTTCCTTCACGACTGGGGTATAAACAAACACTCGGCTTTGTTTTTCATAAGTCAGAACGCCTTTTGTTACGAGACGTTTGATTAAAGTCTGTATCGTCTTAGGACTCCAGCTTGTGGTCTGTAATAATTTATCTGTTATTTCATTGGTACTGATCGGCGCATGTTTCCATACGATTTTCATAACTTCAAATTCAGCTTCAGAAATCTGTGGTAAATCGCTCATTTCAAATCCCTCCTTAAATCTTACGGCTGTAATAAATATATTATAGTCGTTATTTATGTGGTTGTCAATTTCAGAAAAAACATATTGACTTGAAATCTTACTTGTGTAATAATTAAAATATTACAAGAGTAAGATTTAGAGATGGCAACAAAAAGAAAAGAACCAGAATCACAACGGATTAGCTGGTTCCTTTACTCGTTTGAATTACCTCTTTTATGTATGAGTGCTAAGAGGTATTCAATTGCTGGAAGAATCTCGGCTGCCTCTTGCTCATCACATTCCTGTAGCATCAATAACAGTTTTTGTTTTTTCACCCCATCCGTAGCAGTGTCAGGGTGGAAAATACGGTCTGCAGGAATGTGTAAATAAGCGATGATCTGGCACAATACTTCGAACTTGGGATTACCACGGTCGTTTTCAATATTTAGTATTGTACGTTCATCACAACCTATTTGTTCAGCTAATGCTGCTTGAGATAGATGGGCTTCTTCTCTGGCAGCCCGGACTACCTTCGCAAGATTTTTTACATAGTCATGCATTACAATTCACCTCAGTGCTAGTTTACACTACAGGGTAAATATTATGAATTACAATAGAGTACAGGTATAAGATGAAACGAACTACACCATAAAAGGAGAAATCACATGGAAGCGAGGAAACAGCACAGAATACGATGTTTGTTGAAGTTACTGAAATTTGCTCATGGATAAAAACGCATTGATAGGTGTATCGCAATTCACAGAATGATAGAATTGCGATACACCTATTTTATATTTCAAGAGAAAACAAAGAAGGAGGCTCATGATGAAAGAGATGGAAGCAAAGACAGAAAACAGATATGAGTACAGAAAACCACAGGAAAAGAGGAAACAGATGATAGCACCGGATTTATTTGAATTTGCATATGTACCGGATTGGTATGGACATTTAGCGGAATTGGAGAGGTTGGCTCTGCCGGAGTCTTGGAAATTCCGAAAGCCGAGCCGGGAAACAAAGAATACAGACACGCCCATTTTAGAACGTTACATACATACAATTTTTCGCAAGCAGGTTATTGACTTTAATTCAGAAAGTGATCCAAGAAAGGCAGACAGTATTTTTCATTTGGAAAACGAATGCGTCTGCTTCCATACTGGATTATACACACCTCAGTACAAGGGGATTTATGGTTATTTTGAAAGAAACAATTTGTCGGATTCTTTAAGAGATTGGTATTTTAGAGGTTTTTGTGATGAACTGTCTCCAAAGTTAAGATACATCGAGCCATTGCGCCTTGTCGGGTGTTTTTCGCTTAAAGGATGATGGACAGGCTTCCTCTCTGCTGCTGAAAAAAATATCAAAAAGTTTTTTAAATAGGAAATGAACCTTCCTATTTAACTCTTATGATGATGCCACAAAGCAGAGGAAAGGAGGTGGGCAAGTCTGATAAGGAAACCATTAAGAAGATTCAGGCAGCGGTGGAAGCTGCAAAGCAGGAGTCTTTGTCAAAGTGGGGTGGCAAGATTCCACCGAATCTGAAGCTTCCTTTGCGTGATGGTGACATTGACCGACCGGAGGATGAGGCATACAAAGGCTGTTATTTCTTTAATGCCAACAGCAGACAGGCACCACAGGTGGTTGATAAGCAGGTACAGCCAATCCTGGATCAGACAGAAGTGTATTCCGGCTGTTACGGAAGAATCAGTGTAAACTTCTATGGCTACAACAGCAATGGCAACCGTGGTGTGGCAGCAGGACTTGGAAACATCCAGAAGCTGAAAGACGGAGAGGCACTCAGCAGCCGTACCAATGCAGAGGATGATTTTGAAGTAGTAGAGGATGAAGATTTCCTCGGCTAATGATAAGGGCGGTGTATGCCGCCCGTACATAGAGGAGTTGTTTTGATGAAAGAGACATGGACAGATATTACCATTCTTTCCTCACTGGCACAGGACGAGAGCCGATCCATTTCAGAGAACTGCACATGGGGAATCCGCAGAAGGTTTGAGACAGGGAAGCACAAAATGAGTACAAAGCGTTTTCTTGGCTACGATACGGATGAAACGGGGAAGCTGGTAATCAATAGGACACAGGAGCCGATTGTGGTTCAGCTGTATCAGGAATTCATGGACGGAAAAACAACCGACTACATCAAGAGGATTTTTGAACGGGAAGGTGTGAAAAATTGGGATGGCGGTACGAAGTGGCAGCCCACAACCTTAATGAGTATGTTGGAGAATGAAAAATACAAGGGTGATGCCTTGCTGCAGAAAAGTTATACGGTGGATTTCCTCACCAAGAAACGTACACAGAACAAAGGGGAAATTCAGATGTTTTATGTGGAGGATGACCACGATGCCATCATTTCAAAGCGGATATGGGAATGTGTACAGCTTGAAATAAAACGCAGGAAAAAGTATCTGGAGGAGCATGGGACAAACTCCTATTCCCACCGGCCGGAAAGCAATCCATTTGCATCCAAGATAATTTGCGGAGACTGTAATAAAGTATTTGCACGGAAAGGCTGGCGGAGCAGTACGGGAGTTGACCGTAAGGTATGGCAATGCAGTGAACGCTACAAGGTCAAAGGAGTTATGGGATGTGCCAACCGCCACGTAGAGGAAGAAACGCTGATAAAGGCTTATCTGATGGCTTGGAACGCATTGGTGGAGAACCGAGAGGACTTTATGGAGCAGTGGACGGAACAGCTGCAGAGCGAGAACCTCTTGGAAAGTTATCGGGCGGAGAAGTTCATAGAATATACCGATGGGGCAAAGCCTTTGACGGAGATGGATACGGACTTCATGCTGAAAACACTGGACCACATCAAGGTTTTTGAAGACGGAACATTGTTGGTGGTCTTCCTGGACGGAACGGAGATTGAATGTAAAAATGAAGATGAGTAAGAAAAGATGTCGATTGGGAGTTGCGATTCCTGATCGGCTTTTTTTCTTGGCTGACTTGAAAAAGTAAATTCCAGTGCAACGGTAAATTCCACCGTGCATTAAAATTGCTTGATTTTATTGAATTATAATAGGCAAAATCTTAGGATAACTGCTATAATTAAGCTGACTTCTCATAAAAATCTGAGTTTATAGCATAGGAAAGAGGCCTCTGAATATTTGGTATGCGAGACTAAATTCCACAGGCCACATCCTAAAAATGTGAATTACGAAATTCCAGTCTGACAGCAGATTTTTATGGTAAGTTAACGGTTAAAGCGAATCAGCTTAGGTGTCAGATTGACCTCGTCGGGTGGAATCGGCCTAAGCTGAAGTGCTTTTAAAATGTCGATGCCGTAGTTTTCGAGTGCAACATCATAAGGAGTGCGGCCACCCAGGATTTCTCTGGGAGTGGAGTTGATATGATCCACAATGGTTCTCAGATCCCATTGAGTGAGAAATTCAAAGCTGGTTTTCTTGGGCAGAACCATGCGGAGCATGGTGTGTGCCTGTTCAATACCACCTTTTTGTCCACTTCTCATGGGATCGCAGAAATAGATGCTCGAACGGATAATGCCATTAGTCCCTGTTTCTAAAGAATCAGGATCTCCGAACTCTGATCCTCGGTCTGTTAGAATCGTGTTAAATAAAGTGAGAAAATCATAGGTACCCAGTTGATGTTCCAACTTGTCAAAAATAAGCCGCACAGCGCCCTTAGTACAGCGGTTCATAATGAAAGCCAGGAATAACTTCTCACGAGTCAAAAAGAAGGTGAGAATGACACGTTTGGATTCCTGCGAAGAATGGACGGTATCCATTTCGGCGAAATGATCAAGTTCCAGCTTTTGAAAATCTGAAAACATACGGCCTTGAAAAACAGTACGGTCTTTGATCTGAGTTTTATGAACATTGCGAGGTTTGAACTTTACCTTGCGCTTCAAATCAACATTTCTTGCCGTAAGAACACCATCATTGAGGTAGGAGTAAAGTGTTCTGACTGACATATCCAACTCAGGATGGTTTGTGATGATCTGATAGGGCGATTGTCCTTGATAAATAAGAGGTGTAATGACCATGTCCTTTTGACGCAGTTCATGCTTTGTCATGTTTATACCAGTCCTGGATGAAGACAGACGTTCCTTGTATTTGCGGTCTGCAAAGACAGCATTGTAGCGGTACTTGTGGGCAATAGAGCAACGATTGATGGCTTTTGGACATCCATTGCAGACGTAAGGAGCCTTATCAAGACGGTTACACTGTTCTTTAACGAAATCGGGGCAGGTTTGGTTACAGGTTGGACAGGAAGTACACTTCATGTTGCAGAGTAAGATTTTTCTGCATACATTTGTTTTTCTGCAGTGGTATCTGTGGATGCAGAAGTTGCGAGCGTTAAGGAAGGATCCTTTATGAAACCAATCGCTTACACGATGGAGCTTCACTTCCTTCGAAATGGTAGTCGGATCCTTACATAAGAATCGGGCGATATCTTTAAAGGAGCAGCCATTGTTCAGGGAACGCTCAATGTATTTACGGTCTTCAAGGGAAAGATGTTTCTGGTTACCAGGAATATATTTACTCATGGAGATCTCCTTCTACTGCTGTCAGAAGGTCTCCATGAGCATAGCACGAATATATGAAAGATTAAACTCTACTCATGCAGGAGTAAATTCCACCGCATAAGCGGGCAGTGGAATTTACTTTTGAAAGTTTCAGCTTTTTTTCTTGCACTTTTTCCAGATAGTAAAATGTAGATTGATGTGGTAAAATATAATGAACGGAATAAGATTTTCTTGTCAAGAAGGGATGAGTATTTTGATTCAAATTGATATAGTGGATTATGATAATTTATCAAGTCTTGGGATGCGGATAACAAAGTACGTTAATAGTAATTTGCGGGATATAGTACGGGTATTAATAGATATTCTTGAAACAGGTCCGGAGTTTGATTTAGATGGATTTTTTCCAAGAGATTATCTTATGAGAAAACCGCAAGAGTGTAGAAATGCCGTCAATGAATTATATGAAATTATCTGTTCAAAAAATATCAGGGATTTTATTAAGCCTAAATATGAATATTTGCTATATGCAATATTATGCTGGTGGGAAGATTGTACAGATGATGAAGATGATTTAATAATAAATCCCATAGACGATGAGCTTAAAAGAGATTTAAATAATGATGATGGAAAGAATAGTTTAAAATTGATACAGGATTTTGAAGAATACTATTATATTTGTTTTCAAGATCATGATTTTTTACCAGAACAATTGAGTAGTATGGTTATGTTATATCTTAGAAATCCGAAGTTGCTAGAAATGTTCTTTCAACATGATAATCTTGATGATTACATTGATTTAATGGAATGTGATTTGCGGGATAGATATTTGGAGACGCAGAGCGAGAAAAATAGAGGTTTGTGTAATTCATTGTCCGAGAATATTGTAATGGAATTGATATCTTTGATTAAACGTTTCCAGAAACGTATTGTCCATTTTGAAAATCGAGATGAAGTGGAAATTACTGCAGATATCCAAGATGCTATTGCAGGAAGTCTGAATAGTAAGTATGATTTGCACATTTCACGTGAATTTACAATGGGGCGAGCTATTAAAAAATTGGGTGAGACAGATTTATATATATACGCAGAGAAGGACGGACATGTTACAGATTATGCAGTGCTTGAGAATAAATATATCGAAAACTTTACAAATCAATATAACCAGTTGATGGGATATTTAAACCCTAATTTCGAATTTGGTATTACGTTATCTATGAATAGAGAAATGTCCCTAAAAAAAGGATTTGATGAAATAGAGAATAAGTTGAAGAGTATCAAAGGGGATTTTCAGCCAATCAGAATTCAAAGAATCGGGGAGAGGGATACTTTAATGATTACTAGCGAACATATTGTTCCTGAAACCGGTAATAGGATGAAAGTATTTCATATGATTTTTCAACTGAACGATAAAGAACGGAAAGAGGCGGCAGCATCAGCAAGAAAAAGGTAAAATGTATTTCGGTTGACATATTTTTAGCATATATTAAAAACTTCTGTCTTGTACATAGATATTAGGGAGGATTAGATGTCTGACTTGAAAAAAGAGATAAGATTCAAAAATTTACCATTATTGTTAAAAGATATGGAAATAAAAAAATGGGTTATTGATTCTTTTTTCTTTCCATATAAAAATAAGAATTATATTGTTATCTTAAAATTGTATAGAGAAAACGAAAAAAGACCTTCAAAGTATGCAAAGGCAACGGTTGAATTTATAAAGCAGGAAAATGTAAATGTATCAATTAAGGGATATATTGATTTTTATAATGTACATTTTGATAGTGCGTATGAATTCTGTGAATTTTTCGGTGTTGAAAAAGGTAACGCCAATAGAGATTTGTTTGAAGATTTTTCTGCTATATTTTCACGTTATATACCATCAGAAAAGGTGATTGTGAAGTCTTCAGAAGAGAGGCTACTTATTGGAAGAAGAACAGAGGGCAATAATCCTAATGCGATATATTGTTTTGATGTTAGAAGAAATGGTAAAAAAGAAGATGGGACGCCTAATGGAAGAAGTGTTGAAAATAGCAATAAGGCAGAAATATTAAGACCAGATTTGTACAAAAGATATTTTAGTGATACAAACTTGAGTTTTTTCTTTTCTGATGATCCAACAGAAGAAAGAACAGATAGAGAAATAATTGAGAGTTTTGCTAAAAGAAAATAATTAAAATTGTAGCATACGAGGTATATTGTTAATGATAATTTCAAAGAGGCTTGAAGATGCAGAGTTTATTATGTCGAAAGATGAACTGACATATTCTGCTGTTATCGAGGACTTTAAAAATGCAAGTCAGATACATATTTTGACGTATAATATTTCAAAAGACCAAAATGTCTTATTAAAAGCGTTGAAGGATTGTGAAAAAGATACAGAGATATGTATTGTATCAAATATTCCGGGACGTTGGGAATCCTATTTTGGAAAAACCTATGCAGATAAGGCCAAAAGAAGCATTTCATTATATAAAAGTAAGTTGTCTCCACAAAAGATTGCGGATAAAGCAGAGGTTTATTTTTGTTTTTCAAATCATGCAAAAATTATTATGACTGATAATATTGCGTATGTAGGATCGTCAAACTTTTCTGAAGAAAGTGCAGACAATTATGAGTCGGGCTTTATAAGCAGAGATGTTGATTTTATTGAATTTCTACAAGAGGAAGTGTTTCCGTGGATTATTGATAGTTCTAGCGAATATAAGACAGATGAAGAACTTTTGTTTTTAGAAACGGCAATACGAAAGAGTATTGCAATGTTTGGAGCAATGCATGAAGAGTATTATCAGATGTTTTATTTACTCTCAGATCATAGGGGAATAGAAAAATGGTATTATAATACTACAAGCAGTGTTTTACATACAAGAGACTTAGAGAAGGCAAAGGAGATATGTTATCAATACCTGGAATTATTAAAAAGAGTTAATAAAATATTTGACTTGCGTGTGTTCTATGAAAAGGGAATTGATAATTTGGATACTGTGATAGAAGAAGCAAGCCATACGATTGAAAATATGGAGATGCTTTTTATGGGAAGTGTCTATGATTTGGCTAAGTTTGATGAACAAGATTTCGTGGATGAATATCTTAGTGAATGCTATGCTGAGGCTTATGATGAAAAATTAGATTATTATGTAGATAAAGCTATGAGTGCAGCAAGTAACGCATTTGCTGAATTGGCGGAGGAAGCTAAAGATGAAGCTGATATGTTACTTAGGCAAATTGAGGAGTTGGAGACTTTAGCGAAAAAAGTACTGAAATTATTCAAATCATTACCATTGAATGATATAAGAATTGATAATACAAAGAAGTAAGTGGTTTTAGCTGGGGTAAACGCTATCCCCCTAAGTGGGGCATGAACTTTTTTGCAAAAGACTACGGTTTCGCTATTTAGTATAAGAAGTAACTTTCACCGCATTGTGAAAGCATAGTGAAGCTTTGCCGCGTAAAATAAGGCTTTGCGGGCATTTTTTATGTTTCAGCACTCTCTCACACAAATACCCATCCCGCACGCCATACTTGCTGACGATCATCTGCTGTGCCTGAAAGAGATGGAAGACGTGCTGCTGGACTATATCAGAGACTGCGGAGCAGTAAGTATCTCCCGCATCAAGATCAATGGTCTCGGAGATCGTATGGCGCAGTTTTGCGAGAGATCTGGTTCTCGGGAGAATCTTTTTCATGTAACAGGAAATTCCGAGGAATTCCCTGTTACATAAAAAGGCACTGACGTGCCAAAGATGCGCACTCGCGCGAAGATGTAGACTGTCGCAAGCGACCGCGCGAGGCGCGAGAATGTGCCAAGGCACATTCTTTTTACATAACGGCGGTACAGGCTTAAGGGGCCGATCGGGAAGCTTGCGAAATTTTTTATAGATGAAATTCTGTAGGAAACCATGTATAATAGGGATACTGGATCAGCGAAAAATAAAACGAATAAGGGAATTTGAGGTATGGAAGGAAATTTAACAAAGGGACCTATCATGAAGACCCTGGTGAAGCTCGCTGTCCCGATCATGGCATCGGCATTTCTGGGGACGCTTTACAACATTACGGACATGGCGTGGATCGGTCTTCTGGGATCAAAGGCAGTAGCGGGAGTCGGCGTCGGGGGAATGTTTACCTGGCTTTCGCAGGGGCTGGCGTCCATGGCGAGAATGGGCGGACAGGTTCAGGTGGCACAGTGTATCGGGCGCGGGGACAGGGAAAAAGCCCACGGATTTGCCCAGGCGGCAGTGCAGCTTTCAGCGGCAATGGGAATCGCGTATGCGGTCCTCTGTCTCATATTTGTCAATCAGATGGTGGGATTTTTCAGACTTGAGGATGCGGAGGCCCAGGCGGCAGCGCTGGCTTACACAAAGATCGCCTGCGGACTGATCGTATTTTCATTTTTGACATTGACACTCACGGGACTCTATACGGCTCAGGGAGACTCAAAAACGCCGTTTATGGCAAATCTGATCGGACTCGTGACAAACATGATCCTGGATCCGGTCCTGATCCTCGGACCGGGACCATTTCCGAGACTTGGTGTAACCGGGGCAGCGATCGCTACGGTGACAGCTCAGGCGATCGTAATGAGTATCATGATTCTTGGGATCATTGCGCGGAAGAAGGAGAATGTGTTAAAAGGAACCCGGCTCTTTGCGAAGATCCCTGTTGAATTTTTAAGGGGAATCTGCAGGATCGGAATTCCAACCGCTCTCCAGGGCATGGCGTACTGCGGGATTTCCATGATCCTGACGCGAATGGTGTCCGGATACGGTGCGGAGGCAGTGGCAACGCAGAGAGTTGGCGGTCAGATCGAATCGATCTCCTGGAATACGGCTGATGGCTTTGCAGCTGCGTTAAACGCGTTTGTGGCCCAGAACTATGGGGCCGGGGAGAGAGAACGCGTCCGGAAAGGATATCAGGTATCCCTGTGGACGGTCGGAATCTGGGGAGTGCTGGTCTCTGCCGTATTTATCTGTTTCCCAAATGCGATCGCGGATATCTTCTTCCATGAGCCGAAGGCGGTTGCGACAGCTGTGGGCTATCTCGTGATCATTGGATTCAGCGAGGCATTTATGTGCGTGGAGCTGACGACGATCGGAGCACTGTCGGGACTCGGAAGAACGAGACTCTGCAGCGTGATCAGTATTGTGCTCACGGGTGCCAGAATACCGCTTGCCATCGTTCTCAGCGGTATCATGGGGCTTGATGGAATCTGGTGGGCACTTACGTCTACGTCGATCGTAAAGGGAATTATATTTACATGTACGTTTTTCTGGATCATGAGAGAAAAAAGCGTGTGAGCAGGCAGTGCGGCAGGATGATCTGAGACATGATATAGAAAGGTTTCCTTTGCAGTGCCTGACCGAATGAGGAGATGGAAGTCCTGGAAAGTTCTGGTATGAGGAAAACAGTATGGAACGGTTGATATTTCATGTGGATGTGAACAGCGCCTTCCTCTCCTGGGAGGCTGCGAAGCGCGTAAAGGAGGGGCTGCCGGATCTTCGGGAGATCCCGTCCTGTATCGGTGGGGATCCGAAGTTAAGGCGCAGCATCGTTGTGGCAAAATCGATCCCGGCGAAAAAATATGGGGTGACGACAGGGGAACCTGTGGCTCTGGCGTTGCGGAAATGTCCGGATCTCGTGTGCGTACCGGGTGATTTTGCGCTGTATCAGAGGTGTTCCCGGGCGTTTAAGGAAATCTGCGCATCCTATGCGCCTGCGATGGAATCGTTTTCGATCGACGAGGTGTTTCTCGATATGACCGGTACCCATCTGATCTATCCGGATCCGGTGGCGGTGGCCCACGAGATCAAGGATAAGATCCGGGATGAGCTGGGCTTTACGGTGAATGTCGGGATCGGAACGAATAAGCTCCTGGCGAAGATGGCATCGGATTTTGAAAAACCGGATAAGGTACATACATTGTTTCCGTCTGAGATCCCGGAAAAGCTGTGGCCACTTCCGGTGCGGGATCTTCTGTTCCTTGGAAAGGCATCGGAGCAGAGACTTTTACAGGAAGGGATCAGGAGCATCGGAGATATGGCGCGGAGCGGGGAAGCTGAGCTTAAGCGGATTCTGGGAGAAAAGGCCGGGCATCAGCTTTACCGGTATGCCAACGGCATCGACGATTCCCCGGTTCGGGCAGAGCGGGAGGAAGCGAAGGGCTACAGCGCGGAGACGACCGTGGAAGAGGATCTTGTGACGTATGAGCAGGCACTGGCGCTTCTGCTTGCCCAGTGTGATGTGGTGGCTGCAAGGATGCGCAGAGATGGGAAAAAGTGCAGCTGTGTGGCGGTGACCTATCGGACACTGGATTTTAAGACGAGGTCACATCAGAGAGCGTTTGAGGATCCCACGGACGTGACGGAGGAGATCTTTGCGCAGGTGAAAAAGCTGTTATATGAATGTTGGAAGTGTGAGCCTTTGCGGCTGATTGGAATGGCGTTGACGGATCTTACAACGGATGACTTCAGACAGATCTCCCTGTTTGAGAATCCCAAGGAGCGGGAAAAACAGAAGAAAGCAGATGAGGCGTTCGACGATATCCGCAGGCGTTTTGGGAATGGAATGATCGTCCGGGGCAGTACGATGAGTACGGCCGGGAAGGTTGCGAGAAAGGCGAAAGCGCAGATGGACCAGGATGTGCGGATAAAGAAGGAAAAAGAAAAATAGAAAATTCTTTACTTGCAAATTTTCAAAGATGCGCTATAATAAGTCTTACAAAAAACAGGGGAGCTCGTTGGCGGGCTGAGAGGAAGTGCTCAAACTTCGACCCTTTAACCTGATGCGGATAATGCCGCCGTAGGAAGTCATGATATGAATTTTTACAGGGGACGTGCCGCGAGGGGTGTCCCCTGTTTTGCTGTCATCTGACTTAAAAAGTCAGGATCATTGTGTTTCCGAAACGGGTGGCAGAAAAAACCAGTTACTGTTCAAGCCCTGCGCAAACAGTAACAAAAACCATACTTTGAGAAAGGAGGAAACGGGATCCGCCAGCAGGCGGCGGGCCGAGGGGGAGCGCCCTGGGCCATGTATGAGATCAGCGATGGGAAGCCGTGTTCCGGCGTGAGAGGATGCCAGTAAGCATCGACCGCCTTCCATACAGTGATCCGGAGAGGGGAACTGTACATTTTTATGTGGAGTACATGGTACTTTGCCTGTGGAAGCGCTGTTGTCGTACAGACGTTTCCTAAAAATGCGGTCGCACAGGGAAGCTTTGCGGCTGCGGAAAATTTTCAAAGGAGGAATGTGTGACGGTCCGAAGGAAGGACCGGTCACGCGGAATAAGACATGAAACAGACAAATACGAAAAAATTAGCGGTAGCAGCCGTTTTCTGTGCTGCCGCAGTGGCAGGAAGTTTATTTTCATTTCCGGTATTCGGAAGCAAGTGTTCCCCGGTACAGCATATGGTGAATATTCTCTGTGCAGTCCTCTTGGGACCGGGATACGGACTGGGTGCGGCATTCGCGGCGGCGCTGATCCGGAATCTTCTGGGACTTGGAAGTCTGATGGCATTTCCGGGCAGTATGTTCGGCGCACTGATCTGCGGACTTGTGTATCAGAAGACGCAGAATATTCCGGCGACACTGATCGGTGAGGTATTTGGAACATCGGTTCTTGGCGGACTCACGGCCTATCCGGTAGCGATCTTCCTTATGGGAAAGAGCGCGGCAGGTCTGGCATTTTACGCATATGTGATCCCGTTCCTTGTTTCAACTGCCGGAGGCGCGGTGATCAGCGGTGTGCTGATCTACAGCTTAAAGAAAGCCAATATCCTTGCAGGTATGCAGGAAGCAATGGGACAGTAGAGGAGAGAGAAGCATGTTAAAACAGATGTTTGATCAGGTGCGGGAGAAGAACCCGCTGATCCATAATATTACGAACTATGTGACGGTCAATGACTGCGCGAATATGGTTCTGGCCTGCGGGGCTTCCCCGATCATGGCGGACGATAAGGAGGAGGTCGCGGAGATCCAGACGATCTGCGCAGGCCTCAATATCAATATCGGTACGCTGAACAGCCGCACCATCGAGTCCATGAAGATCGCGGGAAAGCGGGCCAATGAGCTGGGACACCCGGCAGTGCTGGATCCGGTGGGCGTCGGGGCATCGATACTCCGGACATCGACAGCTAACGAACTCTTAAAAACGGTAAAATTCACCGTGATCCGCGGAAATATCTCTGAGATCAAGACGCTTGTGGTGGGAACAGGGACCACAAAGGGCGTGGATGCGGATATCGCAGACCGTGTAACCGAAGAGAACCTTGATGAGGTGGTGGCATTCGTGAAGAAATTTGCGGAGAGGACAGGGGCTGTGATCGCGGTCACAGGCGCTATTGATATCGTGGCGGACGCAAAAAAAGCGTACTGTATTTACAATGGCCATCCGATGATGTCCTCCATCACGGGAACCGGCTGCCAGCTTTCTGCTCTTACAGCAGCATTTGTGACTGCGAATCAGGATCGTCCGCTTGAGGCGGCAGCGGCGGCAGTCTGTGCCATGGGACTCGCGGGGGAGATCGCCCATAAACGGCTGACACCGCAGGATGGGAACGCAACGTACCGGAATTATATTATTGACGCGATCTATCATATGGATGGGGATGAGCTGGAGCGCGGGGCGAAGTTTGAAGTAAAATAGAACTTGGATTTATCTGCGGGAAGACAGAATATCCACGCCCCACACAAGCAGAATCAGTCCCAAAAGGATCGCTCCAGCCTTATTCCAGTCGTACTGGTTCATCGCGAAGATCAGAGGTGCGCCGATCCCGCCTGCGCCCACGAGACCGAGAACGGACGCCTCACGGATATTGACGTCAAAGCGATAGAGGACGGCGGAGCAGAACGCCGGGGCGATCTGCGGGAGAACGCTGTGGAAGACGGCTGGAACCGGGTGGACACCCATGGCGAGGAGTGCCCGGTACGGGCCGGGATCAATGGCCTCAAGACATTCAGTGAAGCGCTTTGTGAGAAGTCCGATGCTGCAGACTGCTAACGTCAGGACACCTGTGAAGGCGCCGGGACCGGAGACACGGATAAAGATCAGACCATAGATCAGGAACGGGATCGACCGGATCGCCATGATGATCAGGTTAAAGAAAAAGGCGGCCGGCGCCGGGACAAAGCGTCTTGTGTTGAGAAAGGCAAGGGGTGCGGCAAGGAAAGCGCCGATGGATGTTCCGACAATGGCAATGCAGATGGTCTCAAGGAGCAGATAGCCGAGGCCATCTTTTTTTGTGGAGAAAAAGAAGATCCAGTCCGGATGCATGAGTCCGGCTGCCATACTTTTTAACGCCGCGGCACTTGTCCTTGAAAAATCCGGCGGGGTCTGGGCCGCGAGGCAGAAGAGGAAGAGCACCGTGAAACCGAAAAGTATCATCCGTCCAGAGACACAGATCTTTTTGGACAAGTCCTTGCTGCCTGAAAAAAGTTCTGCGATCTGCCCACTGTGGATCATCGACGTAAAATACCGGTTCGCGGACTCGATCACACAGACCGTGAGAAAGAGCAGAAACAAAATCGTACCGACCTTGTGGAATTCCCGCCAGGAGATCTTTTCATTTAAGATCAGACCGATCCCGCCTGCCCCAACGTATCCGAGAATGGAGCTGTGCCGCACATTCGTCTCAAAGAGATACAGGGCGTTTGTCAGAAATGCGGGTAAAATTTCCGGAAGGACGGCGTGGACAAATGCCGGGAAACGGGCGCATCCCATGGAACGAAGAGCCTGATACGGCGCTGTGTCCGCGTGTTCCGCGTCCTCGTAGGTGAGCTTCGTCATGATCGCAAAGGTGTAGAGCGTGATCGCGAATGTCCCCGCAAAGGTTCCGAGTCCGAAGAGAAAGGTCGCGGCGAGCGCCAGGATCAGCGCCGGAAAAGACCGGAGTACCTGGATCAGAAGACGCAGTAAACGTCTTGCCCAGGACGGAAAATGCAGGGATACAGCGCCAAAAGGAGAAACGATCAGTGCCAGCGCGGAACCGATCACGGTGCCTGTCACAGACATCTGGACCGTGTAAAAGAGCGGCAGCAGGATCTTTGGAAAATAGGAGAGATCCGGCCGCATCATGTCGGCCGCCAGATCTGAAAGATGGGAGCTCCTTGAAATAAAAAGAGCCGGATCACATCCGGTGAAGGACGCGGCGGCGTAAAAGCAGAGAAGGAAGAGGATCCAGCCGGCAGGTTTTATATAATTTTTTCGGTTTCTGTACATGGATCGCTTCCTCCTCTGAAACATGTATACTGAGTCTAAAATTATCTTTTGATCTGATTTTTATATACATATAAAATATTCAAGTCGAACGTCCGTGAGACTTGGCGCGTGATTCTGGTCAGCAAAGCTG
>OGZD01001534.1_pt1 | contig 17521 bp, 18 predicted proteins | sample 1576701 | NCBI WGS metagenome assembly OGZD01 (sample SAMEA3541487, study PRJEB24748) | human gut metagenome | biome: human gut; feature: human-associated habitat; material: faeces | place: China | collected 2012
CTGTATGCTTTACATACAGTAAAAACATTATTTAGAGATGCAGGCATTGAAAATGCCAAGGTAGAAGTAGAATTAAGTATAAGTAGAGATTGTATAGTGTAAATTCTATTTCATATAATGAAATTTGTTTTATTCCAAAGGTTATTGAGACTGACAATGAGGAGGATAAAAAGAGTGGATAAATGGACTAGTATTTTAGAAAGCAATCCAAATGTAAATGGTACATATTATGTATATGTAATGAATTGTATGGATAATTCAAGTGATATTTTAAAATTGAGATTTGAAAATGGGGAATGGCAAGAATTTGGAGATGAATATGACAGAATTATTGCATGGAAAAAATTATCTGAAAAAAAATCAAGAATAAATTAGGCTGGCTAAAAAACACCATAATGAATTAAAAGTGGCTTTCAATTATGATTATTTTGAAATAGCAGAGTCTTTAACTGAGTGTCTTTGTGAATATCCTCATTTTTTATGGAGTGGAGAAGTTCGTTATATAGATAAAGTTTGTGTTATAATAATATTTTTTTAATAGTTTTATTTCAAATGTTGAGATACAGAAATGAATGATGAATAATGTCAACAAAAAAAGAAGATTTCAAATGTAATGTGGAAAAATTAGCATGCAGTAATGATAAATTGCAGTTATTAGATGAATTAATGAAATTGAAAAATAATGATGGGTTTAATTTACTGGAAATATTAACTGCATTGACTGCCTATGATGATCCAAAATTCAAAAATCAAAGAGACGAAATCCTAACACATAACTGCGCAAATGTTTTAAAAGCTGAACTGTTAATTTATGACTTTGGTGAATACTACAATTATAATGAAAATAATAAATCTATCGAAGAAGCGTTAACATTACTAGAATCCGATAGATTTAAAGTGAAGACTGTACTCAATGTATCTTCAGACTTCGATTCTTTGCACTGTTACAAGAAAAATACAGTATTTGAAAATCTTAAAAATATAATTAACAAAAAAATATTTCTATTAACAAATTAAGTCGTATTACGCACTTAAACGATTCTCATTTAGGTAAAATAATTAATGGTAAAACTAAAAATCCTGGTATTGATTATCTGCTAGCTATTGCTGAAGCATTAGAACTAACGAATGATGAATTTGCCGAATTGTGTGGATACAGAAAGGGTAATGAAAATGGATTATCACAACAAAATTGTTCTAAAAAACAGTGATCCAACAGATATAGATACTGCATTGTTCAATCATAGTGGGTATATCCTTTATAGAACAGAGCAAATAGAAGGTTTGCAAAAAGCAAAAATATATAAATATGTAAAAGTATATGTTGAAGAGATAAATGACATAACAGAAATCCAAATTGATAAAAATAATATCGATTATAATGATATTATTGTTTTTAATGATAGTGTAGAAGGGGTATTTTTTACAAATAATTTTAAAGATCAGGAGATGCTATTATTAATTTTAGCGAAAACAATTGAACTGGAATAAAAATATAATGTAATTAAAACCTCTCATCGTACCAAAAGTGTACCACCTAGAGAGAAGATGCGTTATTCCCATAGTTTAAACCATAAGCGAAGATAACATATCTGCAATTTCATTTTGTTTATTCGGATATAAATTCGAATAGGTATTTAATTTCATAAAATTTATCGTACATTGAAAAGAATAATTTTTATGTTATACTAATAGGCAAATCAAGAAATCTTATTATATTAACCAATATAGTAAATTTTAACACGGAATAAATATGAAATTAGGTTATAGAAAAACAAGATATTAATAAATAAGGAGGAGTAGATATTTATACAAGATTCTTTATGCTTGTTTGTTTTTGCTTAGAAAATGATCAAATTTGTTGGAGGTCAAACTGATATAATGCTATTTAATATTTATTATTTGAATTTTACAAAAGTTTATGAAATAAAAATGATGCTTAGTAATGTAATAAAAACAGACCAAAGTGTCGAAGTTGGAAATAATGATAATATCGATGCTGAATTACAGGCTAAAATGGGAACAAAGTTCTTAAAACTTTTTAATGGAGAAATTGGTTCCGACATTAAAACAGGATCAACTGATTCACAAAAAGTTCTTGAAAATTTTAAAGTAACAATGACTAAATCACTTATTCTAAATGAAGTATTAGAAAAGTGTAAGATTGTTAACGACTTTAGAGATCTTACTGAAGGACAGCTTGTTCGAATTGATAATGTATCACTTTCGTTAGAAAATGAAACGGAATTAAGAACTGTTAAAATGTTTTCTAATGGTTCTTTTAAAGGTATGCATTTACCAGAAGCCGGTGGACTTGACATCAACAATGTGTTCAATTCGATTTTTAAAGATTATTCTTATAAACTAAAGGGTAAACTTAATAATGGTGATGAGCAAATATTGATAAAAATTCCTCTTACTTTTGAGAATGAATTTGAAAATTCATATAATGTAGATGATTTGTTTATTGGAAATGTATCTTTAATTGGAATCTACAAGGGAAAAATAAAAATTAACGGATTGAAAAATTCATTCGAATTCTTTCAAGAATTAGGAGAAGCATCGGAATCTGATTCAGATGACGAAGTTCATAATAGTCAATACACTGAATCTCATAAAGCTAAAATGAAAAGTGAAAGTGATGAATTGGATTATAATTATATTGATCTTCTTGCGATAGTTCAGGTAATAAATTCAGAGAATACTGAAATGGAAAAGAAGAAAAAAACTTCAAAAAGAAAGAAGGCTGCTGAATGAGTGAACTAGTTTTCTACACAAAAAATCAGTTCTTTAATTTTAAAACAGAGCAAATAGAAGCTGGGTTTGAATTTATCAGTATGTCTCAATTACTTTCATCTCAAAAAATTGAAAGTTTAGATAGTCATCAGCAATATTATATTGATCTTTCATATATTGTAAATTTCATAAAAAATAATGATTTACATATGCTTAATTTCGAACAACTTATAAATAGTTTGGAAGAAAACAATTATTTTATATGTGATAAAGCTTATGAGAAAGATGCAAAATATCTTTTTCGATATGTATTTGATGATTTTAGGGATGTTGAAACTAAAATCAGCGAAAATACAGATGAAGTTAAACCATTACAAGAAACAAAATCATCCACAGTCAAAAAAATAACTGATTTAAACGAAACAGAACTGAATTTGTTTTTTTCTACTTTTGATTCAAGATTATATGGTCACGAACGTTTTAAAGAAGAATTCAAAGAATTGGTTACTTCATTTAGAGTATTTAATAAACTAGGGGAACATAAAATATTATCGTTGTTTTTGATGGGAGATTCTGGCGTAGGTAAAACTGAGGTTGCCAGAACTATTCATAAGGCACTTGGAAGCAAAACAAAGTTAGCAAAAATAAATTTTGGAAACTATAGCAGTCACGATGCACTTAACAGTCTAATTGGTAGTCCTTTAGGATATATCGGAAGTGACGGAGGTGAATTACTTAAAAGAGTTAACGAATCTGATGTAGGTTTAATATTAATTGATGAATTTGAGAAGGCAGATAACGCAGTATTCAATTATTTTTTGGATGTTCTTGAGAACGGTAAAATTATTAATTCCCAAGCAGATGAGTATGATGCTAACGGATATATTATTGTATTTACTTCAAATATTTCTAAGGAAAATTTCAAAACAAAGATATCGCCCGAATTGAGGTCTCGTTTTGATTATAAAGGAGTTTTCAATTTATTAACAGATGAAGATAAAAGGAAATTTGTTCATTTTAGAGTTAATGAAATTGTTGAAAAATACAAGAAGTTTGTTTCAAAGGATATACCCGATAAATTACACGATACTATTGTCAGTCAGATTGATGTTTCTAAATTTAGTAATATGAGAGATTTAAATAAAAAAATAAAGGATACTTTTGTTGCCTGTGTTAAATCTTAATATGTAAAACTTAAAGAAAATAATATATCTAAGTTGTAAAAGTTTGTTATTTGGTGCGAGATAAAACTTATGATTGTATTTTTAGATTCTTTAATTTATAAACCTCTGAATTTCCTAATTATAGGAGCTTCAGAGGTTTTATTTGTAATATAATGTTCGTTATCAATACAATTTAAATTAAACCATAAGCGAAGATAACATATCAGCAATTTCATTTTGCTTATTGGGATATAAATGCGAATAGGTATTTAATGTTGTTTGTATATCTTCGTGTCCAAGGCGTTCACTTATCGCAAGAGGTGGAACGCCTTTTTCAATAAGTAAACTTGCGTGGGAATGTCTTAAATCGTGAATACGAATCTTTTTAACTCCGGCTAGTTCGCTGTATTTTTTTCATTGCACGATAGAGTGAACTTTTCGTTGTTGGAAACAATCTTTCATTCGGCTTGTAACCATAGATTGTTTGCGAATATTCTTTTACAAGATTCATAATTGGTAATGATATAGCAACAATTCTTTTGCTCTTTGGTGTCTTTGGTTCTTTGATAATTTCTTTCTTATCCACAACGGCATAACTTTTGTTGATGGATAATGTGTTGTTTTCAAAGTTGAAATCATTAAGCGTCAGGGCAAGCATTTCACCTTCACGGATACCACTATAAAATAAAAGATTAAAGATAACCTTCATCGTTGGATCATCATATGTAGATTTGCATCTACAAGCATAATAATAGATTCATCTCGGCTGAGTTCTTCTACAATAGCTGGTATGCTTTCAATACCTGCCTTTTGACAAGCATATATTCTTCTTTGACCACTGATAACTTCATATTGGTTTAACTTTGCTTTGCGTACAACAATCGGTATCAGTACACCGTTTTCAGCAATGCTTTCAACGAGTAATTCCATATCAAGAGTGTCTCGAATCTTGAAAGGATTATCTTTAAAAGCAATGCAATCTTTGATTTTGATTTCTTGTATTTCCATAGACGCTCCTTTCTTTTGAATGAAGGAAGTAATAAGTTACATTTTGTCGGTAAGTTGCTTTATTCAAGCACCCAATACCAATATGTGCCTTGCTTTACAGAACGGATATTAAGCTGTGCTTTGGCTTTTTTAACGGTGCTTTCACTAATACCCATAGTCTTAAATTGTTCCATTATAAGGCTCTATGGTTTTGGTTTGTGGTCGGATAATAACCTTGATAAAACGTCCTTTGCCTTTTGAATTTGTTCATCTGGTCTACCCATTGACGAGAATGCATTGCCTAAAACTTCATCTGCTGTTTTGCTTGTTTCTTCTATCCATTCGATGCCATTTTCACTAATACTAAAAACAATGGCAGAACCGGTAGGAGAAAGATTGCTTTTGACTTGTACTAAAATGCGTTCATTTGGTCGTTCTTTATCGGTACGAGCTATCATTAAAACACTTCTTGCAGCACCGACAATATCAACTGATCCAACGGCTCTATTCACGGCTTTTTGACCCATTGCTTTATTCATATGGTGAACAATCACAATGGCACAACCTTGTTCTTTGGCAATGTCAATAAGTGGTCTAAACTGACTTCTTACTTCATTTGCAGAGTTAATGGAAGTTGATTCGCCAATATAGGCAGACAATGGATCAAGGATGATAAGTTTTGCTTTGGTTGCTCTTATAGCCTCTAACAATCGTTCATCAGAAAAGCTAAGGTAATGTTCTTTTTCGTTGATGAATAATAGCTTTTCTGTATTACAGCCAGCTGAAATAAAACGAGGAACTATCGTATCATCTGCATCATCTTCGGTTGACTGGTAGATCACATTCATTGGTTCAAGGTTGTTTCCGTCGGTAAATGGCATTGGTTCGCCATTTGTAAGCATTGCTGCAAGTTTTAAGATGAACGTACTCTTACCATCACCTGCATCACCTGCATCACCTTGAATGACTGTAACTTTGCCAAAAGGGATAAATGGATACCATAACCATTCCACTTTGCGTACTTTGACTTCGCTTGCTTTTGTAATTTCAAAGTTCATTTGTTTCGCTCCTTTCTTTGTGTTGTTTGAAGAGAATATATTTGTGAATGAAATGTCCCATCACTTGTTTGGACTGAAAGTGGGTAATCGTACGGGTGAAATTAAAAAAATAATTAAATTTTCATAATTTGCCATAAAAACATCCTATTCTTCAAATAATGAAAAATAAAATGTTTCGTTGAGAAGTTAAATATTGAATTGTAATATATGAAATAAAATTGAAAAATAAAGAAAATAGTGGTATAATGAGTAAAATTGTTATAAAAGAACGGAGGAATATGATGACTATTTCGTATAACAAACTTTGGAAACTAATGATAGATAAGAATATAAATAAAACTAAACTGCGTGAAGAAGCAGGTATCTCTTCAAATGCAATGGCTAAACTCGGTAAGAATGAGTCCGTTCAATTAGAAGTCCTTGCAAAGATTTGCAAAACACTTAATTGCAATATTGAAGATATATGCGAAATATTATTTGAAGAATAATTGGAGGATAAAATAATGGCTGAAAAAAACAATGCAAACATAGGGTTTGAAAAACAAATATGGGATGCTGCTTGTGTTCTTTGGGGGCATATTCCAGCAGCTGAATACAGAAAGGTTATCGTTGGTTTAATTTTTCTTCGCTATATATCTAATGCCTTTGAAAAAAGATATAACGAATTGGTAGCTGATGGTGACGGATTTGAGGATGACAGAGATGCATATGCAATGGAAAATGTATTTTTCGTGCCGGAAGAAGCTCGTTGGAGCAAAATAGCATCTTCTGCTCATACTCCTGAAATTGGAACAACGATCGATAACGCAATGAGAGCTATTGAAAAAGAAAATACTGCTCTTAAAAATGTTTTACCTAAGAACTACGCAAGTCCGGATTTGGACAAGCGAGTTTTAGGGGATGTAGTAGATATCTTTACTAATCATATACATATGAACGATGATGAAAATGATAAGGATTTGCTAGGTAGAACTTATGAATATTGTATACAGCAATTTGCAGCGTATGAAGGTGTAAAAGGTGGTGAATTCTACACACCATCAAGTATTGTTAAAACAATTGTTGCTATTTTAAAACCTTTTGCAAATTGTCGTGTTTATGACCCTTGTTGTGGATCGGGTGGTATGTTCGTACAAAGTGCTAAATTTATTCAGGCTCATAGTGGTAAACGTGGAGATATTGCTGTCTACGGACAAGAATCAAACGCTGATACTTGGAAGATGGCAAAAATGAATATGGCAATTCGAGGAATTGATGCAGACTTTGGCCCATATCAAGCAGATACATTCTTTAATGATTTGCATAAAACATTAAAGGCAGACTTTATTATGGCAAATCCTCCATTCAATCTTTCGAACTGGGGACAAGATAAATTAAAAGACGATGTTAGATGGAAGTATGGTACACCTCCTGCAGGCAATGCCAACTATGCTTGGATTCAACATATGATTCATCATTTAGCACCTAATGGAAAAATTGGTTTAGTTTTGGCTAATGGCGCGTTATCTTCTCAAAGTAGTGGTGAAGGAGATATTCGAAAAAATATTATTGAAGCCGATTTAGTTGAGGGAATTGTTGCACTTCCTACACAATTATTCTATAGCGTTACAATTCCGGTCACATTATGGTTTATTAGCAAAAATAAAAAACAAAAAGGTAAAACTCTATTTATCGATGCGAGAAAAATGGGCTATATGGTAGATCGTAAACATAGAGACTTTACTGATGAAGATATTCAAAAATTAGCAGATACATTTGAAGAATTCCAAAATGGAACACTTGAAGATATAAAAGGCTTCTGTGCTACTTGTGATATACAAGATATTGCAAAACAAGATTATATATTAACACCTGGTCGCTATGTAGGAATTGAAGAACAAGAAGATGACGGAGAACCATTTGAAGAAAAAATGACTCGATTAACTTCTGAACTTTCTGATATGTTTACAAAGTCACACGAGCTTGAGGAAGAGATTCGTAAGAAATTGGGGGCGATTGGGTATGAAGTGTAAGCTTTTGGATATTTGTAGTTTTCGTAAAGGAAAAATAGATATAGAAAACTTAAATACGAAAAACTACATATCAACGGAGAATATGTTACCAAATAAGTGTGGAATTACTGATGCGAGTTCTTTACCAACTGTTTCTTTAGTACAAGAATATAAAAAAGGTGATGTTCTTGTTTCTAATATTCGTCCGTATTTCAAAAAAATATGGCAAGCAAAATATAATGGTGGTTGTTCCAATGATGTATTAGTTTTTGTGCCTAAGTCAAATACAGATAGAAATTTCTTGTATTATGTACTTGCAAATGATGATTTTTTCACATATTCGATGGCAACATCAAAAGGAACAAAAATGCCACGAGGAGACAAAACCTCGATAATGCAGTATGAAGTTCCGATGTTTGATTTGAATGCGCAAAATAAAGTTGCAAGTATTTTGAAATCGTTAGATGAAAAAATTGAACTTAACAATGCAATAAACAATAATTTAACGGCTTAAAGGTCAATATTGGAGATATCAAGTTCGCCTGACATCAACTTTGGCAAAAGAGTATCACGAAGCTTAGTCAAATTGCTTGTTTCAGTTTGGTTTGCCTTGATTTTTGCAAACATAGGTGCTGTTAAACGGTGAAATTCAATAATTTCTTCATCGGTAGGTACTACAAAAGGCATACCTTTAATGATTTTTGAGTTTACAGCAGTTGCTATTGATGATGTGCTTCCCATTGTTTGATAGTTAAAGCATTTCAGATAGCAGTACAAATATTCATTGATTTTCTTTTTGTCAGTTTTGAAATGTGCAATAGCTTCGTTGGTGGTAATTTCGCCGTCTGTTATTGCAATTCTGCCAACCGTTAATTTGAAACTAAGCAAAACGGTGTTGTCAGGTACGATTTTAACATTATGGCGGTCAATGGCTTCTCTTGTAAGTTGTTCAGAACTGCTATTGATATAAAGACCGCAAGTTCCCATATCTGATATGGATACCCAAGTAACATCTTGAGGATTTGTGCTAAACCATTGCGGTTCTTTCCTCGGTGGCGTTTTACCGATGGAAATATCAAAGTATTCGTCAGCACGACAAATTTGTCGCTTATCGTTGACTGTATCGACAAATTTATTGCGATATAAAGTTAGCACTTGCTCCAGTAAATTATTGTTTATTCAAAGATTTGAAGGGAGATTGTATGAATTTTAAAGATGTGTTGAAAAATTTAATAAATGAAGTAAGAGAGGATTTTATTGATAAGAAAGATGTAGAAATAAATGAGTCTTTTGAAAATGGATTTCAAGTGTGTTTATTAAAAACACTAAACCTATTAGTTGATTCGACATTGAAAGAAGAAGAGATTATAACTTTACTACAAAAACATTTTGATCTACGGCTTAGTGAAGCTAAAGATCATATTCGAACTGCAAAAAACAGAAAAGAAAGAGATAAAAGATAAAAAATAAAAGGCTTCTATCAACGGCAGAGGCAATGTAAAAGGACAGCCGTTGCTAGTCGTTCTTAACTAATTTAGTAAGAGGAGAATGACTATGAAAGAAATTATTAAAAATGAAGTCTTACAAAGTATGATTCATCTATTAAGAGATGATCAATATGAAAAACTAAAAGAAGTGTTAGATATGGTATTAGTAAATTATAAGATTGAAGAAATCAAAGATGAACTAAATGGTGAAGATAATCAACACTATGTTGAATCTTTCTTATCTTCTAAACGTTTAGAAGGTTGTTCAGAAAAAACATTGCATTACTATGAGTCAACTATTCAAATAGTTCTAAATACTATCCAAAAACATGTAAAACACATTACTACTGATGATTTAAGAAAATATCTAACTGATTATCAAAATGTTCATAAATCTAGTAGAGTAACTATTGATAATATAAGACGGATATTATCAAGTTTCTTTTCTTGGCTTGAGGATGAAGATTATATAGTTAAAAGTCCAGTTAGGAGAATACATAAAGTCAAATCGGCTACGACTATTAAAGAAACTTATTCTGATGAATCATTAGAATTAATGAGAGATAACTGTAATAGTCTTAGAGATTTAGCTTTAATTGATATATTAGCTTCAACAGGAATGCGTGTCGGTGAACTTGTTTTATTAAATATTGATGATATTAACTTTAATGAAAGAGAATGCGTTGTTTTTGGTAAAGGAGATAAAGAAAGAATAGTATACTTTGATGCAAGAACTAAGATTCATCTTCAAAATTATATAGATAGTAGAAGTGATGAAAATAAAGCTTTATTTGTTTCAATGAGAAAACCATATAATCGATTAACGATTGGAGCTATTGAGACAATTGTAAGAAATATTGGTAAACAACTAGAAATACCAAAAGCACACCCACATAAGTTTAGAAGAACATTGGCAACTAAAGCTATTGATAAAGGAATGCCAATAGAACAACTTCAAAAGTTATTAGGGCATCAAAAGATAGATACAACATTGCAATATGCAATGGTTAAGCAAAGTAATGTGAAGATAGCACATAAAAGATATATTGGATAGGAGGACGGTTATGATTGAACAAATTGTAACATTAGCATCATTATCAGTAGATGGTAAAGGTTCTTATGGTATTGGAGCTAGTGCCGTTCCATTTTCGAGCGAATTATATACTTATTTAAGAATAACGGATATAAATGATGATGGAACATTAAATAAAAACGGTTTAAAATCAGTAGATGATGAAAAGGCAGAAGAATATCTATTAAAACCAAATGATATTGTGTTTGCAAGAACTGGGGCAAGTACCGGTCGTAATTACTTTTACGATGGGTCTGATGGTGAATTTGTTTATGCAGGATTTCTTATAAAGTTCAGTATTGATGAAAATAAAGTTAACCCAAAATATATAAAGTATTATTGTCAGTCTAAGCCATATAAAGATTGGATTAACTCTTTTAATACGGGTAGTACTCGTGGAAATATCAATGCTCAAACGCTTGGAAAAATGCCAATTCCTATGATTGAAAGAAGTACACAAGATATTATGGTAAGTATTCTTACAAGTATAGATGAAAAAATAAAAAGCAATAATGAGATAAACAATAATTTAGAGCAGCAAGCTCAAGTTCTATATGAGAACACTTTCCGTGTTCCATCAGATATTGCGACGAAAAGTATATCTTTGTCTGATTTAATGGACTATGCTGGTGGAAGTCAGCCTCCTGCTTCAGAATTTATTAACATTGAAAAGGAAGGCTATATCCGTTTTGTTCAGATTAGAGATTATGATACAGATAGTCATATAACATATATACCTATTTCATCAAAAAACAAAATATGTGAAGAACACGATATAATGATTGCTCGATATGGTGCTTCTTTAGGTAGGATTTGTTTCGGAATCAATGGTGCGTATAATGTAGCACTTGCAAAAGTTTTTCCAAAGCAACCCTATTTCAGAGAGTTTTTGCGCTGCTATTTATCATCTCGAACCTTCTATGAAGGAATAAACAATAAAGGCGGGCGAAGTGCTCAAGCTGGTTTCAATCAAGGTGATATAAACTCATTTATAATTGATTTTCCTATTGATGAAGCAATTGTGAAAAGATTTGAAAATACGGTATCTCCAATGTTTGAGCAACGATTACAGCTAAAAAAGGAAAATCAGCGCCTTAAGGATTTGCGTGACACTTTGCTTCCTCGCTTAATGTCCGGCGAGCTTGATGTGTCCGAAATCGATCTTTAAGCAGCTAAATTATTGTTTATAAATTAAGAAAGGTGGGAATAAATTGTCATTACCTATAGATGAATATTCAGATGGTGCCATTCAAATAGAATGTCTTTCTGATTTTATGAAAGAGATTTTTAATATAAGGGATGCCGCTAATCTGGATGAAAGCGAAGAACCAGAGAACAGAAATTTCTATTTTCGTGGACAAGCAAATGCGAGTTGGGATGTTGCTCCAATTATTTTTAGAAACCAGTATTTAGCAAGTGAAGCCGAAATGGTTCGAAATGCTTATATAAGAAATCCGTCCGAATTTAGATTGTTGTCGACAGATTTTGAACGTTTAGCGAAGTTACAACATTATGGATTACCTACTCGTTTATTGGATGTAACTGCAAATCCACTGGTTGCTTTATATTTTGCTTGTCAGCCACATATCGAAAAAGACTTGGAAACAGGGCAAGATATTGAAACTGATGGTGTGGTCTTTTACCAACAAGCATATGGTAAAAACCATATGGATATGGAAGTGTCTGTAATTTCTTGCTTAGCAATTCTTTGTGTAGGTAGTAATCTAACACTCCAAGAATTTCTTGATTATTTAGAAATGCAACACATATATACAGAAAAAGGTGCTGAAAATTGCAGAAAGAACCAATATAAGAGTTTAATTGAAATGTTGCAAAGTAATTATTTTGTATCTTCAAATTTAAATAATGAGCGATTGATTAGACAAAACGGTTCATTTATTTTGGCAGGAAAGTACAATATCACAATAAATCCATCGGATATCGGAAAAAGTGTAATTTCAGCTGCAATTAGCAGTACAAGGTCTGAATTTAACAATGAGTACTTTATTATTCCATCAGATAAAAAGAGCAAAATTCTATCTGAACTTGATTTTTGCAACATCAATGAAGGGTCATTATTCCCTGAGTTAGAGCATCAGATGGCATATATAAAGAAAAGCAAATCCAACATAACATCACCAACAATTTCTAGCTTTATGGAGGTCGAAATTCCTATGTCAAATGATGTCATATCAATTGAAACAAAAGATAATATTTCTAATGAGCAGTTATATGAAATAGTTAATGGAGTAGTCACGGCGAAAGTCAATCGTTTTTTAGTTGATGATTGCACCACTGCGATTATGGAAAATGTTTCAGTGGATTGGTATAATCGAAAGTCTGTATTAAGTAAGATGCGCTTTGCCATTGCGGATGTTTTACGCAGAAATAATATGGATCTTGTTATTGCTAAAAACACAGCAAAATCAATTGTTGATGAAGTTTTGTACAAGATAAAAGAGTTACAGAACGATTATCAAGAATAAGGGGGCAGTAAATATGCCGAGTTTATATTCAGAAGCTGATTATGAAAATTCTATAATTGAGCTTTTTAAAAATGATTTGGAATATGAATACATATATGGTCCGGATATAGAAAGAGACTTTTATGTTCCATATTATGAAGATGTTTTAATAGACTCTTTATATAAATTGAATAGAGGGCTGCCTGATGATGCTATACAGGATGCTTTATTCAAATTAAAGAATTTTGAAAATGGAGAGTTGATTCGTCAAAATGCAATTTTTATGGATTACTTACAAAATGGTATTCCAGTACGTTATGTAGATAATGGAGAAGAGTGTTCTTCTATTGTTTATATTGTAGATTATAAAAATGTTGATAATAACTCTTTTATTGTTGCTAATCAATGGACCTTTATTGAAAACAGTAATAAAAGGCCAGATGTAATTCTATTCTTGAATGGACTACCAGTAGTCCTTGTGGAGTTAAAATCACCATCTAGAGAAGAAACAGATGTATCTGAAGCATATAGACAACTTCGTAATTATATGAAAGAAATACCATCGATGTTTATTTATAATGCAATTTGTGTTATGAGTGATCAACTTACTTCTAGAGCCGGTACTATAACTTCTGGTGAAGACCGTTTTATGGAGTGGAAAACAACTGATGGTAATTATGAAAACACACAATATGCACAGTTTGATACATTTTTCTTTGGGATGTTTCAAAAGAAAAGACTACTAGATATTATAAAAAACTTCATTTGTTTTTCTAATGAGGGTATTAAATCATATAAAATTTTAGCGGGATACCATCAATATTTTGCTGTTAATAAAGCTATACAATCGACTAAAAAGGCGACTGTTACAGATGGTAAAGGTGGTGTGTTTTGGCACACTCAAGGTAGCGGAAAGTCTTTATCAATGGTATTTTATGCTCATTTGTTACAAGAAGCTTTGGATAGTCCAACCATTGTGGTTATAACTGATAGAAATGATCTTGATAATCAACTTTACGGGCAATTTGCAAAATGTAAAGACTTTCTTAGACAAGAACCAATTCAAGCTGAAAGCAGAGATCATTTAAAAACTCTTCTTGAAGGCAGGCAAGCCAACGGTATTATTTTTACCACAATGCAAAAATTTGAAGAATCTAAAGATGCACTTTCTGAAAGAAGCAATGTCGTTGTTATGGCTGATGAAGCACATAGAGGACAATATGGACTTACCGAAAAAGTTGATGAAAAAACAGGTAAAATTAAAATTGGTACAGCAAGAATTATAAGAAATTCTTTACCGAACGCAACATACATTGGATTTACTGGTACTCCAATTTCATCTAAGGATAGAAGCACTAGAGAAGTTTTTGGTGATTATATTGATGTTTATGATATGACTCAAGCCGTGGAAGATGGTGCAACTCGGCCAGTATATTATGAAAGCAGAGTTATAAAATTAAATCTTGACGAACAAACTCTTAAACTAATTGATACTGAATACGATATTATGGCTGCAAACGCCGATGAAGAAGTTATTCAAAAAAGTAAGCACGAGCTTGGTAAAATGGAAGCTATACTTGGAAATGACAATACAATCAATTCATTGGTTAGCGATATTTTAGATCATTATGAGAACAATCGTGAAAACTTACTAACTGGTAAGGCGATGATAGTTGCATATTCACGTCCAATAGCAATGAAAATTTATAAAAGAATACTTGAATTGCGTCCATCTTGGACTGAAAAAGTTGGAGTAGTTATGACTTCTGGGAATAATGATCCGGAAGAATGGCGTGAAATAATTGGTAATAAGCACCATAAAGATGAGCTCGCAAGAAAGTTTAAAGATAATAATAATCCATTTAAAATAGCTATTGTTGTTGATATGTGGCTTACTGGATTTGATGTCCCTTCATTAGCAACAATGTATGTTTACAAGCCTATGAGTGGACATAATCTTATGCAAGCAATTGCACGTGTAAATAGAGTTTTCCAAGATAAGGAAGGCGGACTTGTTGTGGATTATGTAGGTATTGCTACTGCACTTAAACAAGCGATGAACGATTACACTATTCGTGATAAAAAGAATTACGGAGATACTGACGTTGCAAAAGTTGCTTATCCAAAATTTCTTGAAAAGCTTGCTATATGTAAAGATATGTTCCACGGATATAATTACGAGCAATTTATTTCTGGAAGCAATCTTGAAAGAGCAAGAACGATAAGTGGTGCAGTTAACTTCATTATGGATAGAGATAAAGTAGAAACAAGAGATTTATTTATTAAAGAAGCTTTAATGCTTCATCAAGCGTTATCTTTGTGTTCTTCACTTGTTTGTGAAGTAGATAGATTTGAAGCAGTACTTTTTGAATCTGTGAGAGTTCTGGTTTTAAGATTAACTAATACAGGCGTAGGCAAAAAGATTTCATTGCCTGAAATGAACGCTAGGATAAATGAGTTATTAAAGCAAAGCATCAAAAGCGATGGAGTTATCAATTTATTCTCTGACGTAAAAGAAGAATTTTCTTTATTCGATCCGAAATTTTTAAATGAAATAGCTAATATGAAAGAAAAAAATTTAGCGGTTGAATTGCTTAAAAAGTTGATTGCTGAACAAGTTTCTGTATATAAAAGAACTAATGTAGTTAAATCTGAAAAGTTTAGCGAATTAATGCAAAGATCATTAAATGCATATCTTAATGGAATGCTTACAAATGAAGAAGTTATTGAAGAGATGTTGAAACTTGCAAAGCAGATTGCAGAAGCCAACAAGGATGGAGAACAGCTTGGATTAACCGCAGATGAATTAGCTTTCTATGACGCATTAACAAAACCTCAGGCAATAAAAGATTTTTACGAAAATGAAGAACTTATAGCTATAACCAAAGAATTAACAGACACACTTAGAAAAAATAAAACGATTGATTGGCAAAAGCGTGAATCAGCAAGAGCTAAAATGCGTATGTTAATCAAAAAGCTACTAAAGAAACATAAGTATCCGCCAGAAGGTATGGAGGATGCAGTACAAACTGTTATGACACAATGCGAGTTGTGGACAGATAATGTTATGTAAATTGGTAGCATAAAATATTATATAAATTAAGGAAAAGTTTTTACATAAATAGTTTTGAAAAAGAAAAACAATATGAATACTAAACTAAAAATCATATACTTGTTAATATTTTTATATTAAGAAGTTAAGTTTACGTAAAAAGAAGTGGGGATATAAAATGTCTAAAATTGAAACGTTGACAGCGTACAAGTGTGCTTTTAGTTATTTGCAGCGCAACAACCCATTAAAGGAAGAACTAAAAAATAAAATCAAAGATGGAGAATTACCAGATTATACGTTTTCAAACTTCGTTGACGATTATAGTAAATTCACCTCGGATTTAGCTGTTGGGAAAAGTACAGAACGAGCTATTTTTTTGCCAGAAGATAAAGTACATAATAGAGTGCCATATAATGAGACCAATAGATGGATGCTTGAACCTTATGCCGGTAAACAAGGAAAGCCCTTTAAAATCATAAAAACAACAACAGGGAAAAAATATGATTTTGGTGCAGATAGTGCATCACTTTATGAACATAAAATATTTATGTATGAATGTAATGAATCATTTGTCATAATTTTTCATAGACAAAACGGTTCTGGATGTAAGACAGTATTTTTAGAAACGGCTAATTAAATGTTGAAAAGTAAAGGTATCAAATTAGAAATGGAACTATATTTGCCACTTATGGATACGAAGGATGATGTTGTTCCTAAGAAACTTACTTTACAATATTTTGAAAATGATATTTCATCCGATATAGCTGAAAATATGAATAAACGAAAGAAACAAAAAGCTGTTCGAGATTTAGGACCGAATCTTGAATCTAAAGCAAACAAAAATGTTTTGGGTATTATTAAACAAATGATCAATGGGCAAATTGACAAAGATGTTGCATTTGCAAGAATAAAATTAGAATGCTCCGATTCAGAAGATTATAACGATGCAGAAATAGCAATAAGCGTAGGGCAAAGAAGGTAAAAGGTAAAATGGAATGACTTTGATTCAATATTAGGAAATTATGATATAACCGAAGAACTTCATCAAAAATATGCTGATTCAAATGATTTTGTAAAATCATTGTCAGAAATAACAGATAACTATTATGAAAGCATTAAATCCGAGGAGAATGATAATGAATAATCAAAATTTTTGGGTGATTTTTGTAGGTGTTCTTTTTTTGATAATGTTATTTGGAAATAGAAAAGTAAGATTATTAAAAATAATCTGTGAACAAATGAAAGTTTTTAGAAATGCTAAAACTAAGAATTTGTCACTGTGGGATTTCGTGTGCTTTGTAATTTTTCCTATTGTGATAGCAGTTGTAGTGGTTGTTAAATTAAAGTTAATAATTTCTGTTGATTTAGCAGAGTTATTTACAACAGTATTTTCTATTATATTTACAGTGTTGTTTGGATTTGCAGCAATATTAGTATCGAAAATTGATAGCGAAAAAGAACTTGAGAAAAAAGTAGCTGAGGAAACATTTGTATCAATAATAACTTCTAC